>JACXTT010003602.1_pt1 | contig 23666 bp, 19 predicted proteins | sample 9270951 | NCBI WGS metagenome assembly JACXTT01 (sample SAMN15532306, study PRJNA645909) | rock metagenome | isolation source: weathered quartz diorite | place: Puerto Rico | collected 2017-06-21
GCGCCGGTCCTTCTGCTCCTCCTTCTGCCGGCCTGCCTTGCGGCGGGGACGTCCGCGGCCTGCGCGGAGCGCGCCCCCGACCCGGTGAGCGAGCGGCTGGAGGCGATCGCCGACCCGGACGCGGCGGCGGTCATCGCCGCCTCGTTCGCGTCGTACGGGCCGTTCCCCGTCTGGCAGGCGCATCACAACGTCGAGTACACGTATCGTCTGGAGTTCTACGGCGGTCAGAAGGAGCCGCAGGCCGTCACGCGCCAGACGCACCGCCTCGATCTCGGCCCCCAGGAGCGCTCCTTCGCGCAGGACCTCGAAGGGGAGGCGCCCCAGGTGGTGCGCGCCGCCGGCGATCGGGTCGAGGTGACCCGCGGCGGCGCCCCAGTGGTCGACCCGGCGCAGCTCGATTTCCCGCGCGCCTTCATCCGGATCGCCCGCTGGTCCTTCCTGCTGCCCTGGGATCTGATCGATCCGGAGGCGCGCCTGCAATATCGCGGCGACCGCACGCCGCCGACGGCCAGCCGCGTCCCTTCGGATCAATGCGACGTCGTGCGTCTGACCTTCGAAGGGAAGGACGAGTCCCGCCGCGACGACTGGCACGACATCTATTTCAGCCGTGTGAATCATCTGATCGACCGCATCCATTCGTATCGCGGCGAGGATCGGACCTATTCGGTGGTGCTGTGGTCCGACCACCTCACGTTCGGCGGCGTGCGCGTCGCCACGCATCGGGAGACGCACGCCACCGACGTCACCGGGGAGATCGGCGCCCTCGAGGCGGTCGTGGAATATTCCGGCGTCCATTTCGACGCCCCGTTCGGGGACGAGGTCTGGAGCGGGATGAGCGCGACGGCACCGGTCGCGACCGGCGGCCCGCCATCGCAGCCGGCCGCGGCCGGTCCCCTGCCGGCGCCCGACGCGGGGACCGGCGGGCGCGACGGGACGAATTGACTTGATGCCTCCGCGCCTCGCGGAGTATGTTCTGCGGTACACGAGGAAGGAGGTGGTCCAGCAAATGAGTTATGACAGTCGCAACGAGGTGATCTATCGGACCCGTGAGGTGGCGGTAACTTAGGCGGACCCACGGTCATCGGGCCGCTCGGTATCTCCGCCTAGGGAATACCGGCCGGCCACCGAGCCCGGAAGCCCCGGTCATGGTCCAGCCGGGGCGGCGCACTGCGCCGCAGACGCTTCCGGGTTTTTCTTTTTCTGATAGACTGCGCGCTCCAGCCGCATCCACAGGCCGTTTCATCCGGTGACCCCGCCGCCCGGCCTGCCCGGGAGCCTCTCCCGGGCTCCGGGGACGAAGCGAGCGGAGCCGGCGGCGGGGAGGGCCGAGAATGTCCAGCACCTACGACGCGATCGTCAGCCGGTACCGGGAGCGGACGAAGAAGTCCCGCGAGCTGCACGACGAGGCGAAACGCCTCCTGCCGCGGGGCGTCTCCTCGAATTTCCGCGTGGTCGACCCGAATCCGATCTTCATCGAGTCGGCGGTCGGCAGCACGATCACCGACGCCGACGGCAACCGGTATACCGATTTCGCGAACGCCTTCGGCGCCATGTTGGTGGGGCATGCCCATCCGAAGATCGCCGCCGCAGTCGCGGCGCAGGCGGGGCGCGGCACGCTGCACGCCATGCCCCACCGGCTGGAGGTCTCGGTGGCGAAGGAGCTGCGCGCCCGATTCGGCCAGGAGCAGTGGCGCTACTGCAACTCCGGAACCGAGGCCACCATGCACGCCATCCGCCTGGCGCGCGGGTACACCGGCCGCGGCAAGGTGATCAAGTTCGAGGGGGCGTACCACGGGGCCCACGACACCGTCCTGGTCTCGAACAAGCCGCCCCTGCGTCTCGCCGGGCACAAGAGCCGCCCCCGGCCGGTGCCCTGGAGCGAAGGGATTCCGCCGGAGTCGTACGCCCATACCCTGGTCGCCACCTTCAACGAACTCGAGGGGGTGCGCGCGCTGTTCGAGGGCCATCTGAACGAGGTTGCCTGCCTGATCGTGGAGCCGATCATGCTGAACATGGGGGTGACCGAGCCGCTGCCCGACTTCCTGCCCGGTCTGCGCGCTCTGTGCAGCGAGTTCGGCGCCCTGCTCATCTTCGACGAGGTCAAGACGGGCGTGAAGATCGCGCGCGGCGGAGCGACCGAGCATTACAAGGTCCGCCCGGACATCACCGTCCTCGCCAAGGCGATCGGCGGCGGCATGCCGCTCGCCGCCTTCGGTGCCTCGGCCGACATCATGGAGGAGCTGAACGCGCTGCGCGTCATCCACGTCGGCACGTACGCCAGCAATCCGATCACGCTGGCGGCCGCCGAGGTCACGCTGAAGGAGATCCTCACCGACGAGGCCTACCGCAAGGTCTTCGCACTGAACAGGAAGCTGGTGGACGGCTACGGCGCGCTCATCCGGGAGCACAACCTGTCCTGCTACGCCAACGGCGTCGGGTCGATGGGGACGATCAACTTCAGGAAGGACGTCCTGCGCGACTACCGCGACTGGGCCGTGGTCGACCGCGTGGCGTCGCAGGCCTGGTATCTCGCCATGCTGAACGAGGGCGTGATCCCCCAGCCTCCTGGTCCCGACGAGCAGTGGACGATCTCGGTGCAGCACACCGAGGCGGACATCGAGACGCATCTGAAAGCCTTCGCCCGGGTGGCGCCGCTCCTGAAATCGCTCTGAACGCCGGGCTCCTTTCGTCATCGCACGTCCTCCTGAGGATCGCGTGAGCCGGGAGCAGGAGCTTCTCGCCCATTTCGAGACCGAGAGCCCCTACGCGCTCGAGCGGCTCGGCGCGCTGGTCTCGATCGACTCCCCCACGTCCGACAAGGACGGAGTCGATCGAGTCGGGGCTCTCCTCGCCGGCGAGCTGCGCGCCGCCGGCGCGGCCGTGACGACGATCCCGCAGCGCGCGGCGGGCGACCTGGTCCGCGCCGCGTTCGGCCCGCCGGGCGGTCCGGGGGGCGTCCGGCCCGCCCTCGTCCTGGGCCATCTCGACACCGTCTGGCCGCGGGGTGAGGCGGCCCGCCGGCCGTTCCGGGTGGACGGGGCCTGGGCCAAAGGACCCGGCGTCTTCGACATGAAAGTCGGTCTCGTGCTGTGCCTGCTGCTGGCACGCGCCTGCTGGAAAGGCGTCCTGCGACCGCGCCGTCCGGTCGTCTGCCTGTTCAGCGGCGACGAGGAGACCGGCAGCCCCGCGGCGCGCCCGCACATCGAGACCGAGGCGCGCGCCGCCTTCTATGTCCTGGGGCTCGAGCCGTGCAACCCGGACGGCGGCGCCAAGACGGAGCGCAAGGGAGTTGGCCGCCTGGTCGTCGAGGTGACCGGCGTGCCGGCGCATGCCGGCATCGAGCCGGACAAAGGGGTGAACGCCATCGAGGAGCTGGCGGCGCAGGTTCTCGCGGTGAAGCTCCTCGAGGACCGCGCGACCGGAACCACCCTGCAGACCGGTCTCATCGGCGGCGGCGTGGCCAAGAACGTGGTCGCGCCGAAGGCCCGCGCCGAGTTCGACGTGCGCGTCCCGACTCCGCACGAGTGGACGCGCGTGGAGACGTCGGTCCTGGCTCTCAGGCCGCGGAACCCACGGGCCCGTCTGGGCGTCGAAGCTCTCCTGACGCATCCTCCCATGGTCCGCACCTCCGCGATCGTCTCGCTTCTCGAGCAGGCCCGGCGCGTCGCCGGTCAGGTCGGATTCGCTCTCGGGGAGGGCGCGACGGGGGGAGGGAGCGACGGCTCGTATTGCGCGGCCCTGGGCGTCCCGGTCCTCGACGGTCTCGGGGTCGAAGGGGAGGGCGCGCACGCCGAGAGCGAGCGGGTCCGCCTGGACCGGATCGCGCCGCGCGCCGCTCTTCTGGCAGGTCTCCTCGAGCAGGTGGTGACGATCGGAGCGGGCGGCCCGGGAGGATCAGCGCAGTAGGAGCCCCAGGACTCCGAGCAGGACGAACGGCACGGCCAGGATCAGGATCGCCAGGAAGAGCGAGACGAACGCGCGCCAGGCGCCGAAGCCGTGCGCTTCGCCGAGGCATTTGAGCAGGATCACGAAACCCCAGACGCCGACGACGACCTCGAGCGCCTGGAGCACCCCGAACAGAAGAGCCGCCGGCGGATTCCCCTCGAGGCTGGCGGGCAGCGCGTGGAAGGTCTCCCCTCCCAGGAGCGCCGCGCGCGGGAGCCACAGCGCGAGACCCCAGGCCGTCGGCACGTTCGCCCAGGCCACGGCGGCCAGGACCTCCCTCCGGCCGCCGCGCCCTCCGAGCCATCGTCCGGTCATCGCGAGCAGCGCCGAACCGATCCGGACTCCGAGGATGCCGGCCACCACCCCTCCCGCCAGCGCCACCGCGAGGACCAGGGGAACCGGGTAGGTGTCGCCGAATCCCGGCTGCAGCGCCGCGGTCAGGCAACCCGAGATCCCGCCGATGGCGGCGAGCCGGTAGACGCCGCGGCGCGCGTCGGTGTCGAGGACGTGGCGAATGGTGGCGCGCGGCCGCGACCAGATCGAGATCCAGGGGTCGATCGGCTCGGTCGGCTGTTGAGGCAATCCGATCACCGATGAGATGACCGGAGGCGGCGTGACCAGTGGCGGCGGGGCCGTCTCGTACCCGGTCGGGCCGCGGGGGAACGGGCTCTCGCTCATCGGGCTCCCGTGGCGGGCTGCCCCTCCGCCCGCGGGCCTGACGGGGCCGGCCAGCGGCTGGCCACCCGGCGGGCGGAGGAGCGGACTCCTGCGTCTGCGGCGACCCGCAGGCGGGACTTACTTCAGGTGCTTGGCGACGAGCTTGGTCATCTCGAACATGCTGACCTGCTTCTTGCCGCCGAACACCTTCTTCAGGGCCTCGTCCGCGTTGATGTTCCTGCGGTTCTTGCTGTCCTGCAGCTTGTTCTTCTTGATGTAGTCCCAGAGCTTCTTGGTGACCTGAGTGCGGGGCATCGCCTTCGATCCAATCACGTCGGCGAGCGCCGCGCTGGGCGTCAACGGCTTCATGAAGGCGGCGCTCGGCTTGCGACCTTTCTTGGGCATCTGCTCCTCCAGCGAGAGAGTTGGATTCCGACCGGCAAAACCGCCGGAACTCTACCACGGGTGGGGCCCGGCTGTTGCCGCGACGTCAAAGGGGCCGGGCCGGGGCCCCCGATCGCCTCGATCAATCCGAAGCCCCCTGCCAGGGCAGGCGTCCGTCCGCCGCGCAGCGCGCATTCAACCCCGCCACGACCCGCTCCAGCGCTGCGCGCGCCCCGGCGGCCGGCAGCGTGTCGACGCCGCGTCCCGCGGACTGCATCCTCCGCTCCCAGCGCTCCCAGCTCTCCAGAACACGCGCGTGCGAACCGTGCTCCGTGTGGATCCACTCCGTGTGAACCAGCAGGCGGTCCTCGAGCTCGCGCGCGGCCTCCGAGACGCGCCGCGCCGGCCCCGGGAAGCGATCGGTCCGGAGGCTCCCGGACCGCTCCACGCGCAGGAGGATCGATCGAGCCAGACGGGACAATCGCCGCGTCTGCCAGGACTGGCGCTCGCGGCCGATGGCGACGACCGCCGGCCACAGCCTCCGGTGCACGTAGGTGACCTTGCCGGACACGAGGCGGCTCACCACGACCTCGGGGTGATCCTCCAGCCAGCTGGAGACCCGGAAGATGTCGGAGCCTTTCGGGTGGGCCCACCACGACCCGCGCACCGGTCCTCCCGCCACCAGGCCCGCGACGCTCGGCAGCCGGGGATCCTGGAGCAGCAGCAGACCCTCCCGGCGGAGAGCGCGCAGGACGCGACCGCCGTGGGCGCTTTTCGGAGACGAATCCGATCGTCCCGTCGCCGCGACGCGGGCGGGGCGTCCTCCTGCCTTCCGCCGGGAGTCCATGCCGGCGTCAGCGCGGCTTGCCGCCGCCCGGACCGTCGTCCAGCTCCAGATGGAACCGGTGCAGGAAGCGGTGCGCGACCGGCGCGAACAGGACCGCCACGATCGTCAGGAACGCCACGCCGCTGAACAGGGCGTAGAAGGACTCGAACAGCTTGCCGGCAGTTGAATTGATCGGGTCGACGGGTCCCATCCCGGTGAGGATCATGGCGGCGTTGACGAGCGCGTCGAGCCAGCCGAGACCGCCCCAGACGTGGTATCCGGCGACCCCGAGCCCGAGCGAGCCGGCGACCAGGGCGCCCGCGACGCACGCGTAGCGGGCCACACGGTGGAGAAACTTCATGGGGGGGAGCAGCGCCTCGCGCCGGCGCTCGAACCGGTGGCGACCGGAAGGAGCCGGGGCCGCTACCTGTACCATCCGATCGGCCGGTCGTCGAGGTTGATGTAGACCTGCTTGATCTCGAGGTACTCGTCCAGACCGTACGGACCGAGCTCGCGGCCGAATCCCGATTGTTTGTATCCGCCCCAGGGCGCCTCCACCGGCGCCGGCTGCGTGTGGTTGACCCACACGATGCCCGCGCGCAGCGCGCGCACCGCCCGCATCGCCTTGAAGATGTCGCGCGTCCAGACGGCCGCGGCGAGACCGTACGGCGTGTCGTTGGCGATGCGATACGCCTCGTCCTCCTGATCGAAGGGGATCACCGACATCACCGGACCGAAGATCTCGTCGCGCGCGATCGTCGCGCGATTGTCCACGTCGTAGAAGATCGTCGGCTCGACGAAAAAGCCCTGCTCCGCGCCCTGCGGCAGGGTCCGGGGCCGGCCGCCCCCGAGAGCGAGCTTCGCTTCCTTCTTTCCGATCTCGAGGTACGACAGGACCTTGTCGTACTGCTCCTGGCTGACCAGCGGTCCCATCCGTACGCCGGGCTGAAGACCGGGACCGAGCGTGATCGTCTTCGCCTTGCCGACCATCGCGTCCAGGAGCTTCTTGTAGATCGATTTCTGCACCAGCACCCGGCTTCCGGCGGAGCAGACCTCTCCCTGGTTGAGGAAGACGCCGAACAGCGCCCCCTCGACCGCCTGCTCGAAGTCGGCGTCGGCGAAGAAGATGTTGGGCGACTTGCCGCCCAGCTCGAGGGAGACGCGTTTCAGCGTGGCCGCCGCCTCGCGCATGATCAGGCGGCCGACATCACCGCTCCCGGTGAAGGCGATCTTGTCCACACCCGGATGAGTGACGATCGGCGCCCCGGCGCTCTCGCCGGCGCCGTTGACGATGTTGATGACGCCGCGCGGCACGCCGCACGCCGCGAAGCCTTTCGCGAGCTCCATCACCGAGACGGGGGTCTGCTCCGCCGGCTTGAGGACGCAGGTGCAGCCGGCGGCCAGCGCCGGCGCCAGCTTCTGCACCGCCATCATCAGCGGGTAGTTCCACGGGACGATCTGGCCGGCGACGCCGACCGGCTCTTTCACGGCGAGCGCCAGGGCGTTGTCGGGGACGGTCAGGACGTCGCCGCGGATCTTGGTCGCAAGCCCGCCGTAGTACTCGAAGCAGAAGGCGGCGTCCGAGACGTCCCCCTCCGCCTCGGCCAGCGGCTTGCCGTTGTTGATCGTCTCGATCTCGGCGAGCATCCCGGCGTTCGCCCGGACGTGCTCGGCCAGGCGGAAGAGGATGCGGCCGCGCTCCCGGGCCGACGTACCGGGCCAGCCGTCCTGATCGAAGGCGCGCCGCGCGGCCTTGACGGCCCGATCCACGTCCTCGGCCCCGGAGTCGGGGACACGCGCGATCGGCTCCAGCGTGGCCGGGTTGATGGCCTGCAACGTCTTCCCGGACGCCGCGTCGACCCACTCGCCGTCGATGTAGTTCTTGTAGACGCGCATCGGACTCCTTCCCCGATGGCTCGAAGCGTAGCGACACGCGGCGAGTCATGTCAACTCGCGCGACCCGGGTCGCCCCGGTCAGGGGAACGGGTGTAGGATGTCGCGTATCACGGTGACATCCCCTGCGCGGGCCCGATTGTGACGAAGGAGAATTCCATGGCGAAGAACGTCAAGGCGGTACCCGAAGGATTCCACACGGTCACGCCGTATCTGGTGCTTCACGACGCCAGGCGCGCCCTCGAGTTCTACAAGAAGGCCTTCGGCGCCGAGACCCGGGTGAACATGCCCGGCCCGGGCGGCAAGGTCATGCATGCGGAGATCAAGATCGGCGACTCGATCCTGTTCCTGTCCGATGAGTCCGAGATGATGCCGGGCATCAAGTCCCCGCGCTCCGCCGGCGTCGCCACCGGCTCGACCTTCCTGTACGTCCAGGACGTGGACGCGGTGTTCAAGAAGGCGGTGGACGCCGGGGCGAAGGTGACCATGCCTGTGGCCGACATGTTCTGGGGTGACCGCTTCGGCAAGGTGAGCGACCCGTTCGGCCATCACTGGGGAATCGCGACCCACAAAGAAGACCTCACGCCCGAGCAGATGGAGAAGCGCCGGATCGAGTTCGAGAAGACGATGGGGCAGAAGGCCTAGAATCCCGCGCTGGCGCCGCCGGGCGACACGACGCGCCCGGCGGCGACCGCGGGACCGGCGCGCGTTCGGGTGGTCCGCGGGGGAGACGCACCATGGTGGATTTCGCTCTGTCGGACGAGCAGCAGCAGCTGCGCGCCCTGGCGCGCGAGTTCGCCGCCAAGGAGATCGTCCCGAAGGCGGCGCATCACGACCAGACCGGCGAGTTCCCCCGCGACATCTGCCGCAAGGCCTGGGATCTGGGGCTGATGAACACCCACATCCCGGAGGCCTACGGCGGGCCCGGCCTCGGCGTGCTCGACGGCTGCCTGATCGCGGAGGAGGTCGCCTGGGGCTGCACCGGGATCGGCACGGCGATGGAGGCGAACACGCTCGCCGAGGCGCCGGTGATCGTCGGCGGGTCCGACGAGCAGAAGCGGCGCTTCCTGACCCCGATGACGAAGGAGTTCAAGTTCGCGGCCTACTGCGTCACCGAGCCACAGGCCGGCTCCGACGTGCAGGGGATCAAGACGGTCGCCCGCAAGGTCGGCGACGAGTACGCGCTCAAAGGCTCGAAGATGTGGATCACGAACGGCAGCGTCGCCGACTGGTACTTCGTGGTCGCCTACACCGACCCGGCGCAGCGCTACAAGGGCATGAGCGCCTTCCTGGTGCCGCGCAACACGCCCGGCATCGAGGTCGGCAAGAAGGAGCAGAACCTGGGGCAGCGCGCGTCGGACACGCGCGCCATCACCTTCAACGACGTGAAGGTGCCGAAGGCGAACCTGGTCGGCCAGGAGGGGAAGGGGTTCCTGCTGGCGATGTCCGCCTTCGACCACAGCCGCCCGGTCGTGTCGGCCGCGGCGGTGGGTCTCGCGCGCTCGGCGATGGAGCACGCGATCCGCTACGCGGGCGAGCGCTCCACGTTCGGGGTCCCGATCCACAAGCACCAGGCGGTCGCGTTCCTGATCGCCGACATGGCGATGAAGATCGAGGCGGCGCGGCTGCTGGTCTGGCAGTCCGCCTGGAAGATCGACCGCGGCCAGCGCAACACCAAGGAGGCGGCGTTCGCCAAGGCGTTCGGGGCCGACACCGCGATGGAGACCGCCTTGAACGCCGTGCAGGTGTTCGGCGGCTACGGCTTCTCGCGGGAATACCCGGTCGAGAAGCTGATGCGGGACGCCAAGGTGTTCCAGATCTACGAAGGCACGTCGCAGATCCAGCGCGTCATCATCGCCAAGGAGATATTCGAGAGGTCCTGAGGCCGCTCGCGCGGCCCGTGGCGTGGCGGCCCGGACAGGATAAGGAGACGCCCATGCGCGCGTTGATCAGGACGTTTCTCGTGGCGGGACTTTCGATCGGCGCGGCCGGACCGCTGCTGGCGCAGTGCACGCCGACCGTCGCCTTCGTCACCGACCAGAATCAGGGACGGCTCCTGGCGGTCGATCTCGCGACCGGAGCGACCGTGCCTGTGGCGTTCGGTCTCAACGTGCCGATGGGCGTCGATCTCGACCCGACCGAGTCGATCGCCTACGTCGCCGACTGGCAGAGCGGCCGGCTGCTGAAGATCGACCTGACCACCCACGCGATCACGCCGGTCGCTTCGGGGCTGAGCAACCCGGCCGACGTCGACGTGAACAACGCCGGCACCATCGCCTACCTCGTACAGCAGACTTCCGGCGTCCTGTCGGCCGTCGATCTGGCCAGCGGCACGGTCACCCCGATCGCCACCGGCCTGAGCGGTCCGGCCGGCATCTCGCTCGACAGGAACGAGAGGTTCGCGTTCGTCACCGAGAAGGCGATCGGGCGTCTGACCTCGGTCAACCTGAGCACCGGCGGCAAGGTCGTGGAGGCGTCCGGTCTCGGGTCGCCGATCGGCGTGGCCAACGATCCGTTGAACAACGGCATTTATTTCACCAAAGGGGATCTCTCGGTCTACGACTTCCGGGTCTTCATGACCCGGCTGATCACGCCGTTCCTCACCGCGCCGGAAGGCGTGGCGATGAACGCCGCCGGGACCACCGCCTTCGTGGCGGAGCGCGGCAGCGGCGAGCTCTCGGCCGTCGACGTCGCGAGCGGCGCCATCGCGCTCGTCGCCCCGGGGCTCGGGTCGCCGAGCGGCGTCGCCCTGGCGTGCCATCCCACTTACGCTCCCCTGGTGTTCCGCGGCCAGGTCGAGCGGGCGACGCCCTCGACCTGCCTGGAAGGGACGCACGAGCTGACCGACCCGTGCACGGGGGCCAGCGTCCTGCTCAGCTCGACCCAGTACAGCCTCGACTCCTATCTGTGCTCGTACATCGCCGTGAGCGGCCCCGACATCGGAGTGGCGTGCCAGGACATCGACGTCAAGGCGCTCGACCCCAGCCCGCCGGTGTGCACCGTCATGGTGCGCGACCTCGACATCCTCGGAGGGGCCGACGCGCAGATGAGCTGGACGCGCGTGCCGTGCGCCTCCTCTTATGACGCGATCCGCGGGGATCTGGCGGGGCTGGTCTCGGGCGCCACGAGCATCGATCTGGGCCAGGTGCTTTGTCTCGGGGACGACCTGCCGGCCAGCGCCCTGGCGCTCTACGACGGACCGCACGACACGGAGAACCCGGCCCTGGGTCAGGCGTTCTTCTATCTGGTCCGGGTGAACGGCGCGCCCTACCTGGCGTCGCCTTACGGATTCTCCAGCGACAACCGCGAGGAGAAACCGTCTTCGGGGGACTGCGTGCGCTAGAAAAGTCTCCCGACGTTCAGGTCTCCGGCCAGTACCTCTCGGTGACGATCTTGTCCTGCGTGTAGAACTGGACGATCGCCTTCCCCTGCGCCTTGATGTGGGACAGCTGAGAGTCCTTCATGCCGCCGAACGGCAGGTAGGCGACGGGCGCCGGGATGCCGACATTCACGCCGATCATGCCGGCCTGGGCCTCCAGCTTGAAGCGGCGGGCGTGGTAGCCGCTCTGCGTGTAGATCGAGGCGCCGTTGCCGTACGGGTGGTCGTTGACGATCCGGATCGCCTCGTCCAGCGTGCCCGCCTTCAGGATCACCTGCACCGGTCCGAAGATCTCGGTCCGGTGGATGGTCATGCCGGGACGGACCTCCGTGAACACGGTGGGCCCGATGAAGTGTCCGCGCTCGCACCCCGCCACCGTGATACCGCGGCCGTCGAGGGCGAGCCGCGCCCCCTCCTTCAACCCCGCGTCGATCATCGACAGGATGAAGGCGAGCGCCTTCGCCGAGATGACCGGACCGACGACCATCGGCCGATCGGCGACCTTCGGATCGAGCGGGTTGGCGACGATCACCTCGCGCGAGGCGCGCACGAACCGGTCGATCACCTCGCGCCAGGTCGCCTCGCCGACGCAGACGATCGCCGAGGAGGCCATGCAGCGCTGGCCGGCGCAGCCGTAACCGGAGGTGATCATGTTGCGGACCGCCTCGTCGATGCGGGCATCCGGCATGACCACCAGGTGATTCTTGGCGCCTCCCATCGCCTGGAAGCGCTTGTTGCTCCGGACGCAGGCCTCGGCCACGGCGCGAGCGGTCGTCGAGCGGCCGACGACCGAGACGCCGGCGACATCGGGACTGGCCAGGAACGCCTCCGCGACCTGCGCGTCGCCGTTCACGAGGTTGAAGACGCCGCCGGGGAGGCCGCAGCGGTCGATGAACTCCGCCAGCCGCTGCATGGTGCAGGGGACGATCTCGGACGGCTTCACCACGACGGTGTTGCCGGTGGCCAGGGCGTACGGGATGAACCAGAACGGCACCATGGCGGGGAAGTTGAACGGGGCGATCACGGCGAACACCCCGATCGGCAGGCGCAGGACCTCGCCGTCGATGCCCGGGGCGGCGCCGACCAGGACATCGCCCTGCTGCAGGACCGGCATGCCGCAGGCGGTCTCGACGTTCTCCAGCGTGCGGTCCACTTCGGCGCGCGCGTCAGGAAGCGACTTGCCGTTCTCCTGCGCGATCAGCCGGGAGAGCGTCTCCCGGTCGGCCCGGATCATCTCGGCCAGGCGGAACAGGGGGGCGACCCGCTTGTCGGCGGGCGTGGCGGCCCAGGAAGGATACGCCGCCTTCGCCGCGGCGATCGCCGCGCCGGCCTCGGCCGCGGGCGACAGCGGCACCCGGGCGATGGTCTCGCCGGTCGACGGGTTCTCCACGTCGAGCCAGTCGCCGCCGGCCGGCTCGCGCCACCCGCCGCCGACGTAGTTGCGGAGGTTCTGGACCGCCATAAACGCCTCCCGCCGGGACTTCAGAGGATGGAGGCCATTTTACCCTACGACACGACGGCGCGGGGAACGTCCGGACGGTCGAGGGCCTCCCCGCCGCGCGCGCGCGAGGCGAGCATCCCGCAGGCGGCGTGGATGTCGGGGCCGCCGGAGTAGCGGCGGACGAACCCGAGTCCGCGCGCCCCGAGCGCGGTCAGGAAGGCCGAGCGCTCGGCGTCGCCGGCCTTCGCGAACTCCCCGGTCGGGTCGTTCACGTCGATGATCGACAGTCGGACCGGCACGCCGCGGAACAGACGGGCCAGCTCCTCGGCCTCGTCCTCGCCGGTGTTGAATCCGGAGATCAGGACCCAGGCCAGATTCACCCGGTCGCCGCGGGCCAGGGCGTGGCGGCGCATCGCGGCGGCCAGGGCGCGCACCGGATAGCGCCGGCCGGCCGGGACGAGACGCGCGCGCTTCGCGTCGAAGGCGGAGGTCAGGGACAGGATCAGCCGGAACACGTGCCCTTCGTCGGTGTAGCGCTCGATCATCGGCAGGATGCCGACGGTCGAGATCGTGATGTTCTGTCCGCGGATGCGGCCGCCGCAGGGATGCTGCAGGATCTGCGCCGCGCGGATGACCTGGTCGTAGTTCTGGAACGGCTCGCCCTGTCCCTGGAACACCACCCCCGTCACCGGCCGCCCCGGCGCCTCGCGCCGCACCGTCAGCACCTGCTCGACGATCTCCCACGGCTCCAGGTCGCGCCGGAGGCCGATCCGGCCGGTCTCGCAGAAGGCGCATGCCAGGGCGCAGCCGGCCTGCGTCGACACGCAGACGCTCCAGCGCGGACGCTCGAGCGGGATGCGGACCGTCTCGAACGTGTCGCCCCGCGAGCGGAACAGGTACTTGACGAACGGATCGACGCCGCTGCGGCGGCGGTCGAGGACCTCGAGACGCTCCAGGGAGGCACCGGCGAGGAGCGACCGCATGCGGGCCTTCGACAGGCCGCGCACCCCGGCCAGATCGTCGCGGTCCTCCGCGACCAGACGGGTGACGATCCGGTTCGCCAGCGCGGGGGCGAGGTGCAGGTCGGACCGGGACGCGGCGAGGGTCGCCGGCGTGTGGTTGCGCAGATGGTCCGGGCCGATCAGGCGATCACTTGCGCGATCCGCTCCAGGGCCCAGTCGATCTCCTCGCGGGTGATCACCAGCGGCGGGGCGAAGCGGATCACCTGGTCGTGCGTCTCCTTCGCCAGGATGCCGAGCGCCATCAGCTTCTCGCAGTAGGGGCGCGCCTTGCCGTGCTCCGTCTTGATCTCGACGCCGATCAGGAGCCCCTTGCCGCGGACCTCCTTCACCCGGGCGGTCCGGATGTCGCGCAGGCGCTTCATGAAGTAGTCGCCCATCTCGGCGGAGCGGTCGGCCAGCCTGTCCTCGACCAGGACGTCGAGCGCGGCCAGGCCGGCGGCGCAGGCGAGCGGGTTGCCGCCGAAGGTCGAGCCGTGGTCGCCCGGCCGGAACAGGCCGAGCGTGTCGCGCCGGCCGATGACGGCGGACACCGGCAGCAGGCCGCCGCCGAGCGCCTTGCCGACGATCACGAGGTCGGGCTCCACGCCCTCGTGCTGGTAGCAGAACATGCGGCCGGTGCGGCCGAAGCCGGTCTGGATCTCGTCGGCGATCAGGAGCACGCGGCTTTTCCGGCAGATCTCCGCGGCCTTCCTGAGATAGCCGTCGCGCGGCATCAGGATGCCGGCCTCGCCCTGGATCGGCTCCACCAGGAAGCCGACGGTGTCGGGCGTGATCGCCTTCTCGAGCGCCCCGGGATCGTCGTAAGGGATCAGCCGGAAGCCGGGCGTGAACGGCCCGAAATCCTCGCGGTACTGCTCTTCCGACGAGAACCCGACGATGGTCGTCGTGCGGCCGTGAAAGTTGTTCTCGCAGACGATGATCTCGGCCCGGTCCCGGGGGACGTTCTTGACCTTGTAGCCCCACTTGCGCGTCGTCTTGATGGCGGTCTCGACGGCCTCGGCGCCGCTGTTCATCAGGAGGGTCATGTCCCGGCCCGCCAGACGGCAGAGCTTCTCGCACAGCGGACCGAACAGCTCGTTATGGAAGGCGCGCGACGTCAGGGTGATCCGGTCGGCCTGGTCCTTCAGGGCCTGGACGATGCGCGGATGCCGGTGCCCGTGGTTCAACGCCGAGTAGGCCGACAGCATGTCCATGTACCGGTTCCCGTCCGGGTCGTACACCCAGACCCCTTCGCCCTTCGCCAGGACCACCGGCAGCGGATGATAGTTGTGGGCGCTCCAGGTCTCGGCCTGGTCGATGAGGCGCGCGGTCGTTCCATGGGCGGCGACGGTCGCTTTCGATGAAGGGGTCATGATGTCTCCTTAGGCGGCGGATCATACACCAGCAGCCGCTCCGGCCCGCGTGGTCCCTGCGTCACAGCGGCAGGCGCGTCCCCAGCCCCTGGGCGGCGGCGCGCTCCAGGACGAGAGGAGCGGTCGCCACGTCGTCGAGGGCGATCCCGAGGCTCATGCAGATCAGGCGCTCGCGGTCGTGGCGTCGTCCGTCCTTCCGGTCGGCGACGACCTCGCCGAGGTCGGCGAACACCCGCGGGACGCGCTGGAAGAAGACGCCGCCCTCGCGGGTGCGCAGGAGCTGCGCCGTGTCGTCGGTGTAGAAACGATCGGCGGCGGCCATCGCCTCCGGCTTGAGGTACGAGTCGTAGTCGAGCGGCAGGGCCAGCGACCCTTCGGCCAGCCACTCCGGCTCGATGACCGGGCTCGGCCGGGAGCGGATCGGCCCGGCCGTGACGACGACGTCGGTGCCCTCGACGGCGGCACGCGGCGTCGCCGCGGCGCTGAACGCGATCCGCGAGTGGACGGCCCCCATTTCGGCGCAGTAGCGCGCCGCCCGCTCGGGGTGGATGTCGTAAGCCCGGACCCGACGCAGCGAGGGCAGGACCGCGGCGATCGCCTCGAGGTTGGTGCGCGCCTGCACGCCGCACCCGAGGATGCCGAACGAATCCGCGCCCGCGCGCGCCAGACGCCTCGCCGCCACGGCGCTGGCGGCGCCGGTGCGCATCGCGGTGATCCAGGTGGCGTCCATGATCGCCTTCGGCAGGCCGGTCTCGGCGTCGTTCAGAATCAGAAGACCGGTGATGTACGGCAGCCCGCGCTTCAGGTTCCCGGGGAAGCCGCCGATCCACTTGATGCCGGCCGCGCCGAGAGCGCCGATGTACGCCGGCATCGCGTGGATGAAGTTGTCGCCGCCGGGCGGACCGGGGTGGACGGCCGGCTTGGGCGGCATCTCGACGCGCCCGAGCCCCTTCTCGCGGAAGGCGATCTCGAGACGCTCGATGATCGCGCTCATCGGGACGCCGGACGCCTCGACGTCGGCGCGCGACAGGTACAGGATCTCGCGGGCGGGCGTCACGCGCGCTTCCCGCCCGGTCCGCCGGGAGACGATCCCGGACGGGTGAAGCCGAGCGGTCTGTCCGGCGCGGGGGTCTCCGGACTGCGGCCGAAGATCTCCTGGAGCCCGCCGGCATGACCGGAGGCGAAATCGAGGGTGCGGATCGGGTACGGAATGACGATCCCCTCGCGCCGGTAGCGGGCCTGCACGCGCTTGACGAACTCGTGGCGGATCGCCGGGACCGCCTCGATCTGGCGGGCCCGCAGCACCACCTGAAAAAGGATCGCGCTGTCCCCGAAGCTCTGGTATTGCACGGCCGGCTCGAAGTGCTCCACCCCGCCCGTCGTGCCGCGCAGAACGTCGCGGGCCACCTCCAGCGTCACCCGCTCGACCCGATCGAGATCGCTGCCGTGGTGCACGCCGAGCGGAATGGTCACGGCGATCTCGCGGTCGGGCAGGTCGTAGTTGATGATGATTCCCCCCGACAGCCTCGAGTTCGGGATGATCAGCATGTTGTTGTTGGTCATCCGGATCCAGGTGCTGCGCCAGCCGATTCGGGTGACGTACCCCTCCTCGCCGCCGGGGAGCCGCACCAGCTGCCCGGGCTCGATCGGCTTGTCGGCGATCATGTAGACGCCGGCGAACAGGTTGGCGAGGGTGTCCTGCAGGGCCAGGGCGACCGCCAGGCTGCCGACGCCGAGCGACGCCAGGATCGGCGTGATCGAAATGCCGATGCTGTCGAGGAAGATCAGCAGGCCGATGCCGACGATGAGGCCGCGCAGGCCGGCCTGGATCAGTCCGCGCGCTCCCTGCAGGATCGGGGAGCCGGCCGCCAGACGATCGAGAACGCCGCGCACCGCCCGATCGACGAACAGCACCAGCGCCAGCGCCACCGAGAAGGCGAACAGAACATCGAAGGCGCGGTCCCATTCGGGGGCCAGCGGCAGGATCCGGTCGAACACCAGAAGACCGCTCGCCACGATGCCGATCAGCAGCGGCAGGGACAGCGACTCGACCAGGACATCGTCCCAGGTCCAGGCGGTCCTCGCGGCCACTCGCCGGATCGCGCCGAGGACGATCATCTTGGCGACGAGAAAGACGACGATCCAGAGGACGAGGACGGCGGGGGCCTGCACCCAGGGCGAGGCGAACCACTCGGCCGGTATCATGCCCGCGGGCATCGGCTCACCTCAGACGTACTTCTTGGTGTGCGGCCACAGCTCGGAGAGGGGCGCCCGCGGCCCGCGGCCGACGTAGATCGGCATGTCGTTCTCGTACGGCATGACGTAGTCGTTCGTGAAGGTCTCCCCCAGCGTGACGTCCGTGAAGGATTTGCGGACATCCTCCTCTCTCTCCCCCACGGTGATCACGATCTCGACCGGACGGCTGCCGGGCCCCCACAGGAAGTAGCTGTTGTGGCCGCTCACCGCCTTCGGCAGCCCGTACTTCGTCCCGAGCAGATCGATCGCCCCGGCCTCGCCGTAGTTCGACGTGAAGATGGCGCAGCGCGCCTGCTCGTCGGGCGTCAACCCGTGATAGACGCGCGCCACGGTCGCGACCATCTCCTCCCAGCCGAACATGTCGGCATAGTGCTGCGGCAGGCGGCCCATCGCGTGCCGCTCCTCCTTCACCGCCGCGGCGCCGCCGAACAGCGCCTGGTAGGAAATGAACGTCTCGATCGGCAGGATCGGCAGCACCAGCGGCGCGGTGATCGCGCCCCCCGCGGCGAGCGTTCCGGCGATCGCCGGCTTCAGCCAGCGCCGCCCGCGCGCCGCGCCGCCGGCCGGCGGCATCTCGACGAACCGTCCGATGGCGACCGCGCCCCCGGCCAGGAGCATCGGGTAGATCGGCGCCAGATAATACGCCTTGGCCCGCTGGGCCGCGAGGAGAAGAAAGACCGCGACGTAGGCCAGGCCGAGGAGACGATACCTGCGGCCCTCCTTCCCGAACAGGAACCAGCCGAGACCCAGGAGCCAGACCGGCAGCGCCAGCGGGTGGATCTCGACGACCTGGCCCAGGAAGAACTCCAGGGGCGAGCCGTGGTAGTTCTTCAGACGCTGCGCGTTCTGCATGAACTCGAGCGTCGGCCAGCCGTGGCGCACCTCCCACAGGATGTTCGGCAGGACGATGGCGCCGGCGACCAGCGCGCCGCCCCACAGCCAGCCGCTCCGGAGATGCCGGCGCTGCGGCGTAAGGACGAGCGCGACCGCCGCGCCGAAGCCGAAGAACAGCATCGAGCTCTTGTTCATGAGACCGACGCCCGCCACGACGCCGAACGGGATCCACAGCCGCGGGTCGTCGCGCCGGATGATCAGGATCAGGAGGCCGGCGCCGGCGGTCCAGAAGAGCTGGTCGAAGACGTTCATCGAAAGGTAGTTGCCGATGAACAGGTAGGTCGGGGCGATCATCACGCACAGGGCCGCGAGGCCCTGGCTGAAGCGCGAGCCGCCCAGGGCGCGCGCCAGCAGGCCGGTCAGGAAGACGACGGTCGCCGAGGCGACCGCCGGAAGAAACCGGATCGCCGGGAGCGAGTCGCCGAGAATCGCCCGGCTCGCCTTCGCCACCAGCGCCACGAGCGGCGGGTGGTCGACGTATCCCCAATCCAGATGCTCGCCGCAGGCGAGGTAGTAGAACTCGTCGCGAAAGTAGCCGTAGCCGCGGTTGAAGACCAGGTGCAGCAGGAGGGTGGCTCCCGCCAGGACCAGGAGCAGGACGAGGCCGCCGGCCGATCGACCCGGCGGGGTCGTCCGTTCTTCATTCATAGAGGCGGAACGCGCGGCACTCCCGCTCGAACGCCGCGATCTCCTTGCGCCAGCCGCGCGCCATCTCCCGCAGATCGCCCCCGGTCTCGAGAGCCGCGCGCACCGCGGGGTCGCCGGTCAGGACGTCGATCGGCAGCCGATCGGTGACGTACTCGTACGGCGGCTGCTTCCACTCGAAGCGGTCGCGGTGCGCGGCGATGATGTCCTGCAGCAGGGCGAGGGTGGTCGCGTAGGGACGGAACGTCCCGACGTCGGTCACCTGGATCTGGAACCCCTGGCAGGCCTGCCGCGCGAACTTGTGGAAGGTCGGCTCGAAGGCGTGATCGCGCAGGACGAGGCCGGGAAGACGGCGCTTCTCGAAGCGGCGGCGCACGGCGCCCAGATCGAGCCATGGAGCCCCGAAGATCTCGAACGGCCGGGTGGTGCCGCGTCCCTCCGACAGGTTGGTCCCCTCCAGGAGGACCTGACCGGGATAGACGACCGCGGTGTCGAGCGTCGGCATGTTGGGCGAGGGCAGGACCCACGGCAGACCGGTGTCCCGGAACAGCATCTCCCTCCTCCAGCCGTTCATCGGCACCACAGTCAGCTCGCAGCGCCCCGGGCAGCGGAAGCCGATGCCATCGGAGCGCCGCGCGGGCCGCGCCGCCGCCGAGCTCTCGGGCGACAGACCGGAGGTGGTGGCCCGACCCAGCCGCGCGTTCACCACGGCGGCGAGCTCGCCGAGCGTCAGCGCGTGCCGCATCGGCACCGGATAGAGGCCGACGAAGGAGGTGTAGCCCGGACGGATCAGGTTGCCCTCGACCGCCAGACCGCCGAGCGGGTTGGGTCGATCGAGGACGACCACCTCGCGCCCCATCTCGGCGCAGGCCTCGAGCGCCAGGGCCGTGGTCCACTCGAACGTGTAGACGCGCGTCCCCACGTCCTGCAGGTCGACCAGGAGGACGTCGATGTCCTGCAGCATGGCGGGCGTCGGCGAGCGCGTCTCCGAATAGAGGCTGTGCACCGGGATCCCGAGCCCGGCGTCGGCGCCGTGGCGCGATTCGATCATATTGTCCTGCTTCTCGCCGGCGATGCCGTGCTGGGGGCCGAACAGGGCGAGCAGACTCTTCCGGCCATAGAGATCCAGGATCACCTGCCGGGACGAGACGTAGCGCGACGTGACCGAGGCGGGGTGCATCAGGAGCCCGAGGCGCCTGCCGCGCAGCCAGCGCGGGCGGGCCCAGGCGAGCACCTCGATGCCGGTCAGGACTCTCGGCGCTCTCCCGGTGGCTCGCGTGACGCCGCCGCGCCGCGTCGTCCTGCGGTCACCGTCACGCTTGCGGCCATGGCGCGCTTGGGTCAAGGAGGGCTGGCCCCGGTGCATCGATGGAGCGCGGAGTATACAATGAGACAGGGAGGATACCGATGCGACGGCTCACGACGGTCAGCGCGATGGCGCTCGCGGCGGTCCTGATCACGATCACGGCTCCCGCACGTCCGCTCGCAGCGGACGAAGGCTCGGGGTCGAAGGGCAAGCCGGTCGACTGCACCATGACGTTCAACCTCAAAGGCTGGTCGGCGTTCTACAAGACGGCCAAGGGTGACGGGACGATCTCCTGCGACAACGGCCAGAAGGCGAAGGTGACGATCAAAGCGACCGGCGGCGGGCTCACCTTCGGAAAATCGGAGATCATCGGCGGCACCGGCAAATTCTCCGGGGCGTCCGGCATCGACGAGCTGTTCGGCTCGTACGCGCAATCGGAGGCCCACGCCGGCGCCGGCAAGTCGGCCGACGCGCAGGCGATGACCAAGGGGGAGGTCTCCCTGGCGCTGCACGGCAAGGGACGAGGCGTCGACATCGGGTTCGCGTTCGGGAAATTCACGATCGAGCGAGCCCACTGAGCCCTGCCGGGAGCGTTTCGGCGCAGCGCGGAGCCCCTGTAATCCGCGTGTCGTCACGAAGTTAGGCCGTCGTGTATAATCCCCGCCGCCAACGTCGAAGCCAGATCGCGCCCGCGCCGCGGACCCTGCCGCCCGCGCCGTGCGGCGCCACTCTCGGACCAAAGAAGCGGGAACCATCGACCGGGGCCGGTCGTTGAACGCTCTGGACACGGACGGTCACCGCGTCCCGCAGAGCCAACAATAACGAAGATGTCGGAGAGGTCGATGAACGCCAGCTCCCGTCGCAAACGCGCCCTCGTTTTCTGTGCCGTCCTCCTCGTGCTGGCCGCCGCCGGCTCGGTCGCCGGTCTGCAGATCTACGGCAAGTACCGTTCCGCCCAGGCCGACCCGGAACAGGCGGTCGCGAAAAACCAGGGGGCGCAGGGGGACGCCCTCGCGGCGAGCAACCCCTCGAAGCCCGCCGACGCCGGCAAGGACGCGACGGCGAAGAAGGACGACAAGAAGGATGACGGCAAGAAGGACGACGCCGCCGAGAAGGAGAAGGCGCCGGTCCCGGTCAGCGTCGCGCCGATCAACCGCGGCGCGGTCTCCGCCTACATCACCTCGACCGCCAACCTGGTGGCCGACGCCGAGGTGAAGGTCCTCGCCGAGGCGGAGGGACGGATCGCCGAGCTTCAGGTGGACGAAGGCGACCGGGTCAAGAAGGGGCAGGCCCTGGCGCAGCTGGTCAAGGACGACGCCGAGATCGCCGTGAAGAAGGCGAAATTCAAGGCGGAGGGGGCCGGGATCAACTTCGATCGGGCCCAGAAGGGGCTCGCCGACGGCCTGATCAGCCGCGAGCTGTACGACAAGGTGTCGCTCGACAACCAGATCGCCCAGCAGGAGCTGGCCGAGGCGCAGTGGCGCCTTGACAAGACCACCATCCGCGCCCCGTTCACGGGCCGCGTGACCGAGAGATACGTCAAGCAGGGGCAGCATCTCAACCTGAGCGACCAGCTCTTCACCGTCTCCGACTTCGACCCGCTGGTGGCGAAGATCTTCCTGCCGGAGAAGGACGTCTTCGGGCTGAAAGAAGGACGCGAGGTCCGGATCACGCTGAAGGCGAGCGACGCGACGCGGTTCCGCGGCCGGATCCGGCAGATCAGCCCGGTCGTCGACACGGCGACCGGCACGGTGAAGCTGACCATCGAGGCGATCGAGCCGCCCGCCGAGGTGCGGCCCGGCGCCTTCGTGACCATCGACATCGTGCGCGAGACGCATCCCCAGGCGATCCTGGTGCCTCGCGAGGCGGTCATCCGCGAGCTGCAGGCCGCCTACATCTTCGTCGCCAAGGGGAACGTGGCCGAGAAACGCACCGTCGCTCTCGGTCTCGAGGAGGGCGGTCGGATCGAGGCCCTGTCGGGCGTGGCGCCCGGCGAGCAGGCGATCGTCGCCGGCCAGGGCGGGCTGAAGCAGGGCTCGGCGATCAAAGTGATCCCCTCGCCCGAGGCCTCCGACCTGCGCGTCGGCGACGCTGCATCCCGCGGCTGAGCGGTCCGGAGGCGGGAGCCGGCGATGAGCCTGATCGAGTTCTCCCTCAAGCGTCGCGTCACCGTCTTCATGTGCGCGATCGCGCTCGTGGTGTTCGGCATCGTCGCCTTCACCCGCCTGCCGATCAACCTGCTCCCGAACATCTCCTACCCCAGCCTGACGGTCGAGACCCGCTATCAGGGGGCGGCGCCCGGCGAGATGGAGTCGCTGATCAGCCGTCCGATCGAGGAGGCGGTCGGCGTGGTGGCCGGCGTGCAGCGTCTGACCTCGGTGTCGCGCCCGGGGCTGTCGCAGGTGACCCTCGAGTTCGGCTGGGGGCGCAACATGGACTTCGCGGCCCTCGACGTGCGCGAGAAGCTCGATCTGGTCCGCCTGCCGCGCGAGGCCGACAAGCCGGTCGTCCTGCGTCTCGACCCGAACAACGATCCGATCCTGCGTCTCTACCTGACCGGCGGCTCGAACCTGTACCAGCTGCGCTACGTGGCCGACGAGGTCCTGAAGAAGGATCTCGAGTCGAGCGAGGGCGTGGCGGCGATCAAGGTCAACGGCGGCTACGAGGAGGAGATCCAGGTCAAGGTCGACCAGGGGAAGCTGGCGCTCCTGGGCGTCGGCATCCAGGACGTCAACCAGAAGCTGTTCCGCGAGAACGTCAACCAGGCGGGCGGCAGCCTGTACGAGCAGGAGGCGCGCTATCTGGTGCGCGCCCGCAACGAGTTCAAGGACCTGGACGACATCATGAGGACCGTCCTGGTCACGCGCGACGGCCGCAACGTCCTGATGTCGGACGTCGCCGAGGTGACGCGCGGCCACAAGCAGCGGGAGGCGCTGACCCGGTTCGGCGGCCAGGAGGCGGTCGAGCTGGCGATCTACAAGGAGGGGGACGCCAACACGGTGTCGGTGGCCCGCGCCGTGCAGAAGCGCCTCGAGAAAGTCGGCAAGGAGCTGCCGGCGGGCGTGGTGGTGACCACCGGCGTCGACCAGTCGCGCTTCATCCAGGACTCGATCCACGAGGTGATCGTCAACGCGCTCGAGGGCGGGGCGCTGTCGATCCTGATCATCCTGCTCTTCCTGAAGGACCTGTTCAGCACGGTCATCATCAGCGTGTCGATCCCGATCTCGATCGTCGCCACCTTCTTCCTGATGTACCAGACCGGCACGACGCTCAACGTCATGTCGCTCGGCGGCCTGGCGCTGGGCGTCGGCATGCTGGTGGACGACTCGATCGTCGTGCTGGAGGCGATCTTCAAGCGCCGGGAGCGCGGCGAGACCGGCGCGGTCGCGGCGCAGCGCGGCGCCTCGGAGGTCGGGCGCGCCGTCGTCGCCTCGACCCTGACGACGATCGCCGTGTTCGTGCCGGTGGTGTTCGTCGAGGGGATCGCGGCGCAGCTGTTCCGCGACCAGGCGCTGACCGTGTCGTTCTCGCTCCTGGCGTCGCTGGTCGTGTCGCTGACGATCATCCCGATGGTCTCGGCGATGATGGTCGTGGCGCACGCGGCGGCGCCGGGCCGGGCGCCGGTGCAGGCGCTGCCGCCGCTCGGGCCGGAGGCGGGCCGGGCGA
>JACXTT010003603.1_pt1 | contig 23662 bp, 23 predicted proteins | sample 9270951 | NCBI WGS metagenome assembly JACXTT01 (sample SAMN15532306, study PRJNA645909) | rock metagenome | isolation source: weathered quartz diorite | place: Puerto Rico | collected 2017-06-21
ACCGAAGGCCTGTACGCCGAGGTGTTGCGCCGCCCCGGCCTGATGGAGGGCCTGCAGCGCGAGCACCGCATCACGCTGGCCGGCCCGACCACGCTCCTGGCCATGCTCAGCTCGTTGCAGATGGGCTTTCGCACGCTGGCGTTGGAAAAGCGCTCCAGTGAGGTGTGGCAGGTGCTGGGTGCTGTCAAGACCGAGTTTGGCAAGTTCGGCGATGTGCTGGCCAAGGTCAAGTCGCAGACCCAGACCGTGCTCAACACGCTGGACAGCGCCGAGACGCGCAGCCGCGCCATGGGCCGCGCGCTGAAAAAGGTCGAGGCACTGTCCGACAACCAGGCGCAGGCGCTGATTCCCGTGGACAAGGACTTGGATGCAGACACGGACGCGGGCGCCGCATGAGTGGCACGCCTGGAACGCACACGCCAGCACGTTCTGACCGTTGGAGCCTGGCCCGCCTGATTTGCGGGCAGATCTGCCTGCACGGCAGCATGGCAGGCATGCGCATGGCCGCACCGCTGCTGGCATTGCGCGACGGCTATGACGCGCTGTCGGTCGGAGCGCTGCTGGCGCTGTTTTCCCTGGCGCAGGTGTTTCTGGCGATACCGGCCGGGCGCTATGCGGACCGCCATGGCCTGCTCAAGCCCATAGGCATGGGCGTGTCCGCCGCCATGCTGGGCGCCGGGCTGGCGGCCCTGGTTCCGCACTTTGCGGTGCTGTGCCTGGGTGCTCTGCTGATGGGCGGCGCCACCGGCGTGGCCATCGTGGCGCTGCAACGCCATGTGGGGCGTGCCGCGCAGGACGCCACCGAGTTGAAGCAGGTATTCAGCTGGCTGGCCATCGGCCCGGCCGTGTCCAACTTCCTGGGGCCGGTGGCGGCCGGCCTGCTGATCGACCATGCCGGTGTATTACTGGGCGGCACGGCGGGCGACACCAATGGTTTCCGGGCGGCCTTCCTGCTGATGGCCTGCATGCCGCTGATGACCTGGTGGTGGATACGCCATACCCAGGAGCTGCCGCCGGTGGAGCCGTCCGAACACCACCGCCAGACCAAGGTCTGGCACCTGCTGCACGACCCGCAGATGCGGCGCCTGCTGCTGGTGAACTGGTTGTTGTCCAGCTGCTGGGACGTGCACACCTTTGTCGTGCCCATGCTGGGCCATGAGCGCGGCTTCAGCGCCTCGGTCATCGGCACCATCCTGGGCTCCATGGCGGTGGCCGGTGCCGGCGTGCGGCTGTTGATGCCGCTGGTGGCCTCGCAGCTGCGCGAGTGGGCCGTCATCACCGGGGCCATGGTGGTCACCGCGCTGCTGTTTGCGATCTACCCGCTGATGGCCTCGCCGTGGACCATGGGCCTGTGCTCGGTGTCGCTGGGGCTGTCGCTGGGCGCGGTGCAGCCCATGATCCTGAGCACGCTGCACCAGATCACGCCGCATGCGCTGCACGGCCAGGCCATAGGCCTGCGGCTGATGACGCTGAACCTGTCCAGTGTGGTGATGCCCATGCTGTTCGGCACCGCCGGGCTGGTGATGGGCGTGTCGGTGGTGTTCTGGACCGTGGGCGCCATGGTCGGCACCGGCGCCCGCGCTGCGTGGCGCCTGCGCCCGCAGACGGCCCACGGCGACGCGGTCTAGAGGCTGTAGAAGTTGCGGATGATGTCCCAGGCTTCCTGCGGATCGTCCGAGTACTTGAACAGTTCCAGGTCTTCCGGCGAGATGGCACCTTCCTCGACCAGCACGTCGAAGTTGATCAGCCGTTTCCAGTAGTCCGAGCCGAACAGCACGATGGGCACCGGCTTGGCTTTGCGTGTCTGTACCAGTGTGATGACTTCAAACAGTTCGTCCAGCGTGCCGAAGCCGCCGGGGAATGCCACCAGCGCCTTGGCACGCATCATGAAGTGCATCTTGCGCAGCGCAAAGTAGTGGAACTTGAAGCTCAGTGACGGCGTGACGTAGGGGTTGGCCTGTTGCTCATGGGGCAGGGCGATGTTCAGCCCCGGCGTCAGCGCGCCCATTTCAAACGCGCCGCGGTTGGCGGCCTCCATGATGCCGGGGCCGCCGCCGGTGCAGATGAAGATGCGTTCCTTCAGCGGCTTGCGCGCGCTGTAGCCGGCCACCAGGCGCGCGAACATGCGGGCGTTTTCATAGTGCGCGGCATTGCGCATCTGGCGCTGGGCGTCGGCAATCAGCTTGGCATCGCCGCTGCTTTGCGCACTGCGCAGCGCCTGCTTGGCGGTTTCGGGGGACGGGAAGCGCGCGCTGCCAAACACCACCACGGTGTTCTCGACACCCTGCTCGGCCTGGTCGATATCGGGCTTGAGCATCTCGAGCTGGAAGCGGATGCCGCGGGTTTCGCGGCGCAGCAGGAACTCGGGGTCGGCAAATGCCAGACGGTAGGCATCAGCTTGCAAGAGGTTGCCTTTTTCGGCGTGGGCCTGCAGATCGGCCCAGGCATGGGCGAGGCGGCTGACATCCAGGTTTTGCGTGTTTTCCATGGGCGCATTGTGCCCCTGTTTGATGACGGTATGGGGCCTGCAATCGGCGCAAAAGCCATGCTGTGGTGCCGCTCCTTGATAATTCGGCGCACACTGCCTGCCGCCATGCCCATGCCCCAAGACGCGCCCACGACTGCCCCCGCCATCGCATCTCGCCCCACTCCCTGGGCAAAACTGTTGCGCTGGCTGCGTGCGTTCTGGCCGGCCCCTGTGACCATTGACGCCAGAGAGCGTTGGCGGTCTATGCTGGGCGCAGCGGTGGGTGTCGGGCTGATGGCCTGGATCGGGCATGGACTGCTCGGCACTGCGACCGGAGGCTTGTGGTTGCTGGCGCCGATGGGCGCCAGCGCCGTGCTGGTGTTCGGCGTGCCGGCCAGCCCGCTGGCGCAACCCTGGGCCGTGCTGGGAGGGAACGCGGTATCTGCGCTGGTTGGTGTTGCCTGCGTGCGCTGCATCCCCAACCCCGTGTTGGCCGCCGCCGTCGCCGTGCCGCTGGCGATCGGGGCCATGCTGTGGCTGCGTTGCCTGCACCCGCCGGGTGGCGCGATGGCCTTGTCGGCAGTGCTGAGCCATTGGGTGGGCCTGGAGCTTCCGTGGCTGACGCTGCTGGTCAATGCGCTGGCCATGCTGGCGGTGGGTGTGGTCTACAACAGCTTGACGGGGCGGCCCTATCCCCATGTGCAGACCCGTGCGCCGGACCATGCGACGGACCCGCGGCAGCGCTTCACACAGGCGGACCTGGACGTGGCGCTGACGCAGTACAACCAGATCCTGGATGTGAGCCGGGATGATCTGGAAGACCTGCTGCAGCACGCCGAGATGGCGGCCTACCGGCGCACGCTGGGTGGCCTGGCGTGTGCGGACGTGATGTCGCGTCAACCGGTGGCGGTGCAGTTCGGCACGTCTTTGCAAGAGGCCTGGGGCCTGATCCACAAGCACCGCATCAAGGCCTTGCCGGTGGTGGACCGGGTGCAGCGGATTGTCGGCATCGTCACCGTGGCGGACTTCATGCGCCATGCGCAACTGGACCGCCCGGAGCAGCTTGGGGCACGGTTTCGCGCTTTCATCCGGCGTTCCGGCCGGGTGAGCTCCGACAAGCCCGAAGCGGTGGGGCAGATCATGACGCGGCAGGTGCGTGTGGCCAGTGCCCAGCGTCCGTTGACGGAGCTGGTGCCGCTGTTCTCCGAGGACGGCCACCACCATATCCCCATCATCGATGACGAGTCCCGCCTGGTCGGCATCATCACGCAGTCGGATCTGGTGCGGGCCTTGTACCGGGCGGTGCAGATGGGGGCCTGAAACAAAAAAGGCTTCCGATGGAAGCCTTTGGGTTGGCACGCTGCGGTGATTTAGACGCGCTTGCGGTATTCGCCGGTACGGGTGTCGATTTCCACCTTGTCGCCCTGGGCCACGAAGATAGGCACGCCGATTTCGAAACCGGTGGCGATCTTGGCGGGCTTGAGCACCTTGCCGGAGGTATCGCCCTTGACGGCAGGTTCGGTCCAGGTGATTTCACGCACGACGCTGGTGGGCAGTTCCACGGAGATGGCCTTGCCTTCGTAGAACACCACTTCGGTTGCCATGCCGTCTTCCAGGTAGTTCAGCGTGTCGCCCATGTTTTCGGCTTCCACTTCGTACTGGTTGTAGTCGGCGTCCATGAACACGTACAGCGGGTCAGCGAAGTAGGAGTAGGTGCACTCCTTCTTGTCCAGGATGATCTGGTCCATCTTATCGTCGGCCTTGAACACGACTTCGGTGCCGAAGTTGGCGATCAGGCTCTTGAGCTTCATGCGCACGGTGGCTGCATTGCGGCCGCCGCGGGCGTATTCGGTCTTCAGGACGACCATGGGGTCCTTGCCGTGCATGATCACGTTGCCGGCGCGGATTTCTTGAGCGATTTTCATAATGTCGAGGATCGGTTGTCGCTGGGAGCAGGTGCTGTCAGCGTGTTATGCCGCTATCTGCGGCGGGGGCATGATTTGCCCCATGTAGCGCGGCAAATTCAGCAAAGCCTTGAATTTTAACGTTTTTTTGCTACGAAACCGGCGAGCTGGCTTGCCAGGTCGTCCATCCGCCATAGCCGCGTCCGGGCGGCCTGCAGGGTTCGGGCCCAGTTTCCCAGGTCCAGGGCGGGCATGGGGACAGAGGCGGTGCCATTCCAGGCCGCATGCGCTTGCCGCAACGGCGCGTCGGCACCCAGCATGTCCAGAAAGGCGTCCAGTTTGGCGTGGTGGGCGTTGTCGTCCTGGGGGTAGATGTGCCAGACCAGCGGTTTGCCGGCCCACAGCGCGCGTACCACCGAGTCCTCGCCACGCACAAAGTTCAGGTCGCAGGCCCACAGCAGGTGGTCAAAGTCGCGTTGGCTGAAGCTGGGAAGGTATGAAAAAGAGAGCTTCTCACGCACATTCCATGCGGGCTGCAACGCATTTTTATGCTGAATTGCGGCGCGCACCGCCGCGCTGGCGCGCCCGGCGGTGACCAGCAGGCGCGTGGGCTGGTCGTCTGCAGCGAGTTGGTCCAGAAGCTCGGGCAGCGCCACGGGCTCGTAGCAGAACAGCGATACCAGGCGCTCGCCGCGCTGGCGGATGATGCCATGCTGTTGCAGCCATACCGCTGCGTCGAACGCGGACTGGCGCTGTGCCAGGTCGGGCTCGCGCAGCAGTCCGCCCGTGCGTGCGGTGAAGCCGGGGTAGAAGAAGTGCTTGGTCCAGCCCTTGGCCGGTCCGTGCATCACGGGGGAGGGCAGGCCATGGCAGCGCTCCACATAGTCCTCCGCCGACAGGTATTCCAGATTGATCCACGCCGGATTTCCCGAGCCATTCCGGGCTGCAGCTCGCGCAGCAATTGCGCAACTTGCTATGAATTCAGGATCTATTTCGCAACCGAAGGCTTCCACCCAGACCTCGGCCGGCGACAGCCGGGCCAGAACATCGGCGGATTGCGACTGGCTCCAATCCAGCACTTGCACGCCCGGCCAACTGCCGGTACGTGCCCCCGGCGCCATCCAGTCCAGCGCACTGGCATCATCGGCCCACAGCCGTACCTGGTGACCGCGCGCGGCCAGGTCGGCGCACAGGCGCCAGCACACGCCGATGTCGCCAAAGTTGTCGATGACCTTGCAAAAAATGTCCCACTGCATGAACGCCATTGTCCACGCTGCACAATAGCCACCCATGTCCGACGCTCCCTCCGCGCCCACCCATTCCGACGAACTGCTGCGCCAGGTCGCCGCCTTGCCGATGCTGCCGGGCGTGTACCGCTACTTCGACGCACAGGACCAGTTGCTGTACGTGGGTAAGGCCATCAGCCTGAAGAAGCGGGTGTCCAGCTACTTCCAGAAGAACCACGGCGGCACGCGCATCGGCCACATGGTCAGCAAGATCGTGCGCATGGAGACCACGGTGGTGCGCTCCGAGGCCGAGGCGCTGCTGCTGGAAAACAACCTGATCAAGACGCTGAACCCCAAGTACAACATCCTGTTCAGGGACGACAAGAGCTACCCGTACCTGAAGATGACCGGGGTGCCCAAGCCGGCCAAGCCCGGCATGGGACCCGGTGCGGGCCAGACGCCGGTGGCGGCGGAATTTGCGCGGGTGTCGTACTACCGCGGCGCGGTGGAAAAGAAGCACCGCTACTTTGGCCCCTACCCCAGTGCCTGGGCGGTCAAGGAAGCCATCCTGCTGATGCAAAAGGTGTTCCGCCTGCGCACTTGCGAAGACCCGGTGTTCAGCAACCGCACGCGGCCGTGTCTGCTGTACCAGATCAAGCGCTGTTCGGCGCCCTGTGTAGGCCATATTTCGGCGGCGGACTATGCGCAGGACGTGGCAAATGCAGAGCGCTTCTTGCGCGGCGACGCGCAGGATGTCATGCGCGAACTGGAAGCCCGCATGATGGCGCATGCCGACAAGCTGGAGTTCGAGCAGGCCGCCGAGCTGCGCAACCAGGTGTCGGCGCTGTCCAATGTGCTGCACCAGCAATCGATGGACAACGTGGCCGACCGCGATGTGGACATCCTGGCCGTGAAGGTGCAGGGTGGCAAGGCCTGCGTGAACCTGGCCATGGTGCGCGGCGGACGGCACCTGGGCGACCGGCCGTACTTCCCGGTGCATGTGGATGACGCCTTCACGCTCAGCGAAGAAGAGGCGGCCGAAGTCCTGCCGGATGCCGTCGAAGTGCAGGTGCTGGAGGCCTTCCTCGCGCAGCACTATATAGACGTCGCGATACCGCCGACGCTGATCGTCAGCCACCCCGTGGGCAAGAGCCTGCTGGCCGCGCTGTCCGAGCAGACTGGTGTGAAGATCAGCGCGGTGCACCAGCCGCGCGAGCAACGCCGCGCATGGCTGGAGATGGCGCAGACCAATGCAGCGCTGCAGTTGGCGCGCCTGTTGGCGGAGGAGGGCTCGCAACAGGCCCGCACCCGCGCACTGGCGGAAGCTCTGGACATGGCGCAGGAAGACCTGGACGCGTTGCGCATCGAATGTTTCGACATTTCGCACACCGCGGGGGAGGCCACGCAGGCATCCTGCGTGGTGTTCCAGCACCACAAGATGCAGAACGCCGAGTACCGCCGCTTCAACATCGACGGCATCACCCCCGGCGACGACTACGCCGCGATGCGCCAGGTGCTGACGCGGCGCTACAGCAAGCTGGCCGAGACCCTGCAGGAAGCCAAACACAGCGGCACCACACCCGCCGGCACGGGGCGTCTGCCGGACCTGGTGCTGGTGGACGGTGGCAAGGGACAGGTGTCCATGGCGCGCGAGGTGTTTGCCGAGCTGGGGCTGGACCTGTCGCTGATCGTCGGCGTGGAGAAAGGCGAGGGCCGCAAGGTGGGATTGGAAGAACTGGTGTTCGCCGACGGCCGCGACAAGGTGTACCTGGGGGCAGACTCCGCCGCGCTGATGCTGGTGGCGCAGATCCGCGACGAGGCGCACCGCTTTGCGATCACCGGCATGCGCGCCGCGCGTGCCAAGGTGCGCGTGGGCGGTGGCAAGCTGGAGGAGATCGCAGGCGTCGGCCCGAAGCGGCGTGCGCGCCTGCTGCAGCGCTTTGGCGGCGTGCGCGGCGTGGCCCTGGCCAGCGCCGAAGACCTGGCCACCGTGGAAGGCATTTCCCGCGAACTGGCGGAAGACATTTACCGGGCGCTGCATTGATGCGCCCGGTGTTGCGCCGTTGCACAGGGCGCCGCCGCGTTTGAGCGCTTTCGCGCCCCAGGATGGGGCAACCGCGCGCAAGCCATGCCACAATCGCCGCATATGTTTATGACGATACCTACCATCATGACCTGGACGCGGATCTTCGCGATCCCCCTGATCGTCGGTGTCTTCTATCTGCCGGATGCGATGGCGTCGACGTTCGACAAGAACCTGACCGCCACCATCATGTTCGTGGTGTTTGCGTTGACCGACTGGCTGGACGGTTACCTCGCGCGCAAACTGAACCAGACCTCGTCATTCGGCGCCTTCCTGGACCCGGTGGCCGACAAGTTCCTGGTTTGCGCCTGTGTACTGGTTTTAGTACATCTGCAGCGCGCCGACGTGTTCGTGGCATTGATCATCATCGGGCGCGAGATTGCCATCTCCGCGTTGCGCGAGTGGATGGCCCAGATCGGTGCGTCCAAAAGCGTGGCAGTCCACATGATAGGCAAGCTCAAGACAGTAGTGCAAATGGTGGCCATCCCGTTCCTGCTCTTCGACGGACGGCTGTTCGGCCTCATCGATACGCACCAATGGGGCGTGTGGCTGATCTGGGTGGCGGCCGTGCTGACGGTCTGGTCCATGATCTACTACCTGCAAAAAGCACTGCCGGAAATCCGTGCCCGCGCCCATTGAGCTTGCCCCGAAGCGGTGCATTTCTGGCGCCTACATTTAGCATGAAAAATCTTGGTCACCGCCAAAAAATTGAATCACAAATGCGACTAGAATTCGCGTCCGCCCTGCCGCAATGCTGCATGGCGTATTGACACGGGAATGCCCCGTGGCTTTAATGGAAAACAGCAGTTGCACTGCTAACAAAAATTTTTGAAGAGACAAACCGTTTAACACTGCTTGCATACAAGGGGTCTTTGTGAATAAAACTGAACTGATCGAGCACATCGCGAAACATGCTGACATTTCCAAGGCCGCAGCTACGCGCGCGTTGGAGTCCACCATTGGTGCTGTCAAGACCACCTTGAAAAAAGGCGGCTCTGTTTCTCTGGTGGGTTTTGGCACTTTTGCAGTGGGCAAACGTGCTGCACGCACCGGGCGCAATCCCCGTACTGGCGCTGCGATTAAAATCAAGGCTGCAAAAGTTCCAAAGTTCCGTCCAGGCAAGGCTTTGAAAGACGCCTTGAACTGATCCGGTCAAGCGTTTCAGGTTTCAGGTGGGGTGATTAGCTCAGTTGGTAGAGCGGCGCCCTTACAAGGCGTAGGTCGGCGGTTCGAGCCCGTCATCACCCACCAAATACCCAGACAAAGGCGAACATTGTTGTTCGCCTTTTTTAGTTTCAGCGTAACTTGAATTCAAGTTAGCTTGCACTGAAACTGCGTTTAGTTTTTTTCATGGAGAGTTAGCGCATGTTCGATTTTGTCCGCAAGCACACGAAGGTCATGATGTTCCTCATGTTCTTGCTGATCATCCCGGCGTTCATTCTGGTGGGCGTGGACGGTTACCGCCGCATCAGTGGTCAGGGTTCGTCCGTGGCCAAGGTGGGCAGCAACAGCATCACCCAGGGCGAATGGGATGCTGCGCACAAGAACGAAGTGGACCGGGTGCGTGCCTCCATGCCCAACCTGGACCCCAAGCTGCTGGACTCTCCCGAAGCCCGTTACGTCACGTTGGAGCGCCTGGTGCGCGAGCGCGTGCTGGCCGAAGCAGCGCAGTCATCGCACCTAAGCACCACGGACGCACGCCTGGCCCGTGAGCTGCAGCAGAACCCCACCATCGCCTCCCTGCGCAAGCCCGATGGCACGTTGGACATGGACCGCTACCGCATGCTGGCTGCCAGCCAGGGTCTGACGCCTGAAGGCCTGGAAGCCCGTGTGCGCAATGACCTGTCACTGCGTCAAGTGGAGTCTGGTGTGGTGGCCACGGCTTTCTCTGCGCCTGCCGTGGCAGATGTGTCGCTGAACGCGTTCTTTGAACGCCGCGCCGTGCAGATCGCGCGCTTTGCACCGGCCGATTTCACCGCCAAGGTCAACCTCACCGATGCCGATATCGAGGCCTTCTACAAGGCCAACACGCCCCTGTTCCAGGCACCGGAAACCGCCAACATCGAATACCTGGTGCTGGACCTGGATGCCGTCAAGAAGACCGTGGTGCCCAACGAGCAGGATGTGAAGTCCTACTACGAGCAGAACGTGGCCCGCCTCAGTGGCAATGAAGAGCGCCGTGCCAGCCACATCCTGATCAACGCGCCCAAGGACATGCCTGCCGCCGACCGCCAGAAGGCCAAGGAGCACGCCACGGCCCTGCTGGAACAGGTACGCAAGGCGCCTGACACTTTTGCAGATGTGGCGCGCAAGAACTCGCAGGACCCAGGCTCGGCCCCCAAAGGCGGTGACCTGGATTTCTTTGGCCACGGTGCCATGGTCAAACCCTTTGAAGACGCGGTCTTTGCGTTGAAGAAAGGCGAGATCAGTGATGTGGTGGAGTCCGACTTCGGCTTTCACATCATCAAGCTGACCGACATCAAGGCGCCCAAACAAAAGAGCTTTGAGGAGCTGCGTGCCGGCATTGAAGCGGACCTGCGCACCCAACAGGCACAACGCAAGTTTGCTGAGATTGCCGAGACCTTCACTAACAGCGTCTACGAACAGTCTGACAGCCTCAAGCCCATTGCCGACAAGCTCAAGCTGGAAGTGAAGACCGCCAACGGCCTGCAACGCCAGCCCACAGCAGGTGCAACCGGTGTGCTGGCCAATGCCAAGCTGCTGGCCGCAGTGTTCAGCCCGGACTCGGTGGAGAAAAAGCGCAACACCGAAGCCGTGGAAACCGCCGCCAACCAGCTGGTGTCTGCCCGCATCACGCAATACAGCGCAGCGCACACGCTGCCACTGGACCAGGTGCGCGCCAATGTGCGTGAACGCCTGCTCGCCAGTCGCTCCGCCGAGCTGGCCAGGAAAGAAGGCGCCGACAAGCTCGCAGCCTGGAAGGCCGATGCCAGCGGTGCCAACCTGCCTGCCGCCGTGACCGTGTCCCGCGAACCCGGCCAGACCGTGCCGGCTCCGGTCCTGGATGCAGCACTGCGCGCCGATACCAGCAAGCTGCCCGCCTGGGTTGGTGTGGACCTGGGTGCCCAAGGCTATGCCGTGGTGCGCATCAACCAAGTGCTGCCCCGCAATACGCCGGCAGACGCTGCGTCCAAGCAGGAGCGCACGCAGTATGCGCAATGGGTGGCCAATGCAGAGAACCAGGCGTATTACCAGTTGCTCAAGGACCGCTTCAAGGTGCAGATCAAGGTGGCGCGCCCCACAGGAAAAATCGGAGATATGGCGCCGACCGCAGAATAAGCCAGAACAGCAGCTATAATGCTGCTTCTACGGTGGCTGTAGCTCAGTTGGTAGAGTCCAGGATTGTGATTCCTGTTGTCGTGGGTTCGAGCCCCATCAGCCACCCCAAGGTTCTTTTTTGTTTGGCTAAGTAGTTGAAATCCAAAGCTATTCAGCCAAATCAATCACTTACATCTCCCCACCCGGACACAAAACCGGACACTGCTGTCGTAATTTCGACACAGCTGCTCCGAAGTTTCGATGCAGGTGAAGAGATGCCCGAGTGGACTGGTTACCACGTCAAGACCGATGGCCGTGCCTATTTCCGGCCCATCATCCCAAAAGACCTCAAAGCAGTAGTCGGGCCTCTCCCGATGATCAATCTGCGCATGAAGGCTTCACGCGAAGCGGAACGCCTAGCGCTGTCCCACTACATCGCCCATGAGGCTTTCCTAGCGGAGAAACGTAAAGAGGTTGCTGAGGCTGCATTGCGCCGCCCTGTCTCGCTAAGCGACTTCACACCTGAACGGCTCCAGAAGTTCGCCCTAGAGCTTGCCCAAGGGTTCAACCGTACACAGCACGCGGCCCTACGTACCCTGAGTCCACGCACCGAACTGGAGACACTCCACGACTTGCTGGCGCAGATAGCGGGCGATGTCCTTTCAGCTTCAGGTGCGGAGGGAATGTCGAACATCGTGGAGTTGTTCCTCCATGCTGGCGATGTGTCCTATCACCGCAGCGACTACAACTTCAAGGCCTTGGTGTTTGAACTTGCTGCAGCCATTGATACAGAGTACCTCAAGCCCAGCACGCGCCGTTTGCATGGTCGTGAGGCCGTGGCCCCGCCGCCGCTTCCTGTGGCCTCTAAGAGCGCCGCAGCGGCCCCCGTGCAGTTGACCCTAGGGATGGTCATAGAGCGTCACTTGAAAAAGGCGAACCAGAAGAAGACTCAGTACACCCGAAAGGTAGTGCGTTGCCTCATGCTGTTTCGCGAAATGATTGGGGCAAACACTCCAGTGACCGCCATTCGCCAGTTGCACGTTACGGATTTCCTTGGTGACATCTGTAGGTTGCCCGCAGATTGGGCCGTGCAGTTTGACAAAGGGGAGACCACCATTGCCCAGATGCTGGCACGCCCGGCAGCAAAGGTGATGTCCCCTTTGACCTACTCGGACAACTACCGCGCACCCTTAAAGGCGTTCCTCAGGGACTCCAGGCGGGACTATGGGGATGAAGGTTTCCCGGCCTTGATCGTGGATGGGATTGAGTACACGGGGGACCGGGAAGAGGGCGAGGAGAAGCAGCGTGCGCTATCCGTGCCAGAGCTGAAGACTTTCTTCGAAGGCCCCAAGTTCACGGCCATGGCGGCAGACCCAGAGCAAGAATGCATGTATTGGTTCTCGGTGCTGCTGCTGTTCACTGGTGCAAGGCCACGCGAACTTTGTCAGTTGAATCCTCAGGTGGACTTCGGGCAAGAGGGGGAACACCACTACATCAATATTGACGAGCATACGGCGGCGGGCAAGGGCGTTAAGAAGTCGGTCAAGACAGGCGAGGAGCGGCGCATTGCCGTGCATCCTGAACTGGTAAGACTGGGATTCCCGGACTACGTGCAACGCCTCAAGGAAGGCGGTGCTGACCGGCTGTTTCCCGCCTTCAGAGTCAAGAAGGGGAACCCCTTTGAGGTTGCTGGTGATGACTTCACGGCGCTCCTGAAGGAACTGAAACTGTATGACGACAAAGCGCCACCGGGCAGGGTCGTGCTAGGGGCATATGTGATGCGCAAGACGTTTATCACTTACGCGGGCAATCGCGGGATTCCTACGTTCGGAATGACAGGTCAGAAACCCGATCACATGACGACCATCCAGTGGAGGCACTATCGCACCGACCCTGCTGGGCTGGAGTTTATAGCCGCTGATCTGGCACGGGTGGTCTTTCCACTGAGTATCTCGCTGAGGGGCTGAAGAATGGAACTGAAAGACCTGATCGCAATTTGGGGGGCATTGCTGTCCACGGGGCTAGGCGTCATCAAATTCTTTGAGTGGTGGCGTGACCGCCATCAAATCGATGTCAGCTATTCATTCAGTACTAGTGCCTACGACGGCAACATTGTCTTCATTCGGAACCTCTCAAACCGTCCAATCATCATCACGCATTGGCAGTTGTTTGCTGCAGACGACAGGAAGCGCAAGCAGGGCTATACCCATATCGCATCTGCTGAATTCGATGCGGGGGACCACGTTGTGGCGGCCAACGCATCCTACGAATTGAAGTTCATAGAGGGCGATCACTTCAACACATCCCCCAAATTTCTGAAGGGTCGCTCCATATTCATCGAGCTGCGCATCGCGGGGCGCAGGCCCGAAGCCTATATGGTCTACCCATAAGCGGGGGAGCGCTGTTGCCCCATGACAACATTCAGCGGGGAACATTGACACTCTCCCATTGGAGAGCGTTTTGTCTGTAAATGCCATGGGCATTCGGTTTTCCCCCGCTTTTTTCGTTGCCATCTGGAAACCGTCTTGAAGTGACAACTTTGCGGGCTTGTCAGGTACTGGAATAGGCCTTTGTGATCTGTAAAGCGCGGGCAACCATCGGGCCTTCATCAATTGAAGGACCCCATGAAAAAACCTACCTACCTCCTCTGTGTCACCGTTGAAGCCTTGGCCCGCGTCCTCGGGTTTGATCTGTTCATCGAAGGCACGGACTGCAAAAAATTCTCACGCAAGAAGCACAGCGATGGGAGCTGGGAATTCTGGGGCTTGCGCCTGCATGTAGTTGTCTCGCGTCTGCAGTCAGAATCTACGGTGAAAGGCTGAAGACCGTGCTACGACCCGGTCTGTCGCTTGATGAAAAGAGGCTCAAGAGAAGAAGAGACCGCCTTTCATTCAAGCCATGGCTTGACCTATGCGCCCTGAGATTGCGTGAGCGTTGGCCGTCAGTTTGCATTCCAGAGCTTGAACTTGCCGCACTGGAAGTGTGGTTTGATGATCGAAAGCTAAATGAATTGATACCCGCTGAAGCTGCCGAAATCTGGTTGGAGCCTATTGAAAATCTCTCCGATGACTACCGGCCCCAATCTTGAGGCCATAACACGTCACCCAGGGCTATCGCAGGATTACCCTCAGAAACTCCACAACAAAGGCCCCAGCAATGGGGCTTTCTTGTTTCTGGCCGGTGGTTGCCTTACTCTGCACACGTGACCACCGAGGGGCCACAAGTGACTAAGAAACTGGAGATCACGCTCAAGCTCTACATGCATGTTCCCGATGACTGGGAGTTGCATCGGTCAGTCTATGAAACCGATATGATCAAGCTGCCCAATGGTCAGTACTTGGACATGACCTATGCACCCATGGTGTCAGCACACCCTGAGGAAGGGTGGACCACGGAGGGCACCTATGGGCTGCTGGAGGAGCTAACGCACATGGCCGAACATGAGGATGTGGCCTATGAATTCATACCCTGACAGCAGCTAGTGTTGTCAGTGAACACTCCTCAAGCTAAGGGCTTCCATGCAGCAGAATTTAAGCTGTTCGCCTGACCCGCACGGGCAGGTTGAATATGAGGTCAGTTTGTGCTGCCTGATGGCCTCCTGAAGATGGCCTCTGCTGACCTCGTTCCATTTGGAAATTCGTGCTTCGCCATTTTCCAAGTTGCCCCACACGGCGGGCATCAAGTTCGTTACTTCGCCCGGTAAAAACAATCCAGAGAACTTATTTCTCGCCTGCTCAATAACTGAGTCGGAAAGAGCTTGTTTCATGCCTGAATTGACCGCTGCAGCAACTTGTGCCCCTCTATCTGTCTGAAGGCATTCGGCAAGTTCGGCACGGAAGGCCTCCCCTGCTTGCGATGATCTGAACTCAACTAGACGGTTTAATAGGCCAGGAGTTCTAGACACCATGGCGCCCAAATCTGAATTGGAATGCCCTGTCAGCACATAACTAGCGGCATCGTCTGCCCAACTCTTACCCGCCGCAGAAGCGAAGGCTGCTGTGGCAAGACGCTCAACTCCTAAAATCATGCGTGCTGCAGACGCTTCAATTTCTCGACATACGGCTCCAATAACCATTACCCTGGCTAGGCGCAAAGTTGGGAAAGCAAGCCATCGTGGTATTGCCTGATGCGGGGTACCTCTGCTCATCCCAAGCAGCTTGCGCATTGACGGGTTAACTAGAGCTGATCTTGCTTGATCTGAGAACGCACTGCTAAGGCGTTTCGAAGATACGTGCGTAGCCGTTCTTGCGAGAAGACTAAAGTATTCAGTCGCCACCTCCTCTTGACCTGGCCTGGGAGATAGATGCTTACGTATTACTTTCTCCAAAGGAATGGGAGAGGTCGGATTGTCAGTGTTCTCTTTGTCGCCAAATGTGATATCAGTCAAAGAGCCTACAAGTGAATGCTCATCAGAAAAGAGAACGCACGGTTCCTCTATGACGTTCACCACTTTCAACGCCTCTAACCGTACTAATTCCCAAAACACGTTAGCACCTAGAAGATTGTGAACTACGGAAATTCGGTTTGCTGCAAAGTAGACAGTGTCAAAACACAGTAGTCCAACGATGAGATCGTGCAAGGCTGAATAGTTGCTGATTTGCAATTCGCTTTGAACGTAGCCGTCGCCAATAACCAGTTGCCCCCTTGAGTTACCCTCCGCGTCACCAATGAATGCCGTCTGTGATGTCTGTATCTCCCCGGAAGAGGGGAATAAATCCGCTAGGTAATAGGCACTTTTGGGCCGTTTATTTAGGCCAGAGTCTCGAACACCAGGCGCAAAAACTTTTTTCTTGGAAGTCCATGTTTCAGTCAATGCCTCAAGCACGGCAAGGGCGTCTCTTTGATCGGCATGCTCTGGCAAATAACGGATTTTCTTGACCGATTCAGGGATGTGATTTGCGTCACCAGATGTGACTAAAAAATGTGGCCCCGTTCCAAATAGAGGATGACGGCTATCACTCTCCAAAAGCAGTTTTATGAGGTAATCATCCCGAAGGCTGTATCCAATGAAAACGACGGTTGCCACGGAAAAAAGTTCACGAATAGAAGATAGATAGGTCTCATTGCTTGTTACTTTGGCGTATTCATCATCAGAAAAAACCATGCTTTCTACGGCGCTTGATGTGCCGTGCAATTTACAAACGAAAGATTGTCCCGATTGAACAAGCGTATTTATTCGCTCAATATCCGAGCCTTGCACCGTCACTGCCGAACTCAAGCTACGCTCCAATGCCTCATCTACATTGGTTGTCAAAATGTGCAAAGGTTGCGTCTTTTCTAGACTACGCAGCATCCGGGCATATACCGGATTTTCGGTGAATGGACCAAATGTTTGGGCTAATTCACGGTAGTAAGTCGCGCGATTTGCATCTTTCATTTTTTGAAAGACTGTTGGAAACTTCCCTTCGGAAAGGGCCTTTGCTGCCGCGTGCTTGTCATATGCGGAAATAGTTCTAGAAAATTGACTGTGCATCCTTGAAGTCAGATCGTTCCACAGAGGGAAACCCGCCCAAGCACTAGCTCCTGCGCCAATCCAAAAAACAATTGGGCGCGACATCTTTTCTGCAGATTCTGTGAGCGCTTGTAATGCGGCGTATGTTTCAGCATCGCTAGATAGCATTTTTATTGACCTTGAAAATCTTGCAAGTGCAATGTACCTCGCAAGTAACTATGGTTTATGTATCGAATCTCATCCTACAACCACCCACATTCATATCCGCTTAAGACGCTTGGGCTACACAAAATTCTTGCGCACCTTTTGTATCACTCCGGTCACACCACGGATAACGTCTGCACAGCCTTGAACGAATGAATCATCCGCATCAATAAGCACAGAAATCTCCGAAACATCACCTTCAAAGAAGAAATCTTCTCCGGGCATTTTTATCCTGAAGGGCAAATCCCCAGCCTTGGCAACGAGAGTGTCATAGCTGCGACCATGCCCATGTTTTAGGACATTGATCGCGCAGCATAGATTCAAAAATGCTTCTCTGAGAGCAGGTTCCTCTGCACTTTCTAAGATTCTGGTGGCCTCTTGAAAGCCATCCTTGCATTCAAGCCTATCTTGTAATGTGGCCTCGAAGAGCGAAAACATTCCAATAGCTAATACGGCTTTCTGCATTCGTACCATTTGAAGCGTTTTAACTAAGGATGTCGCGCCGCTGGTTTGCAGCGCTTCAATTGTCTTGTTTTCTGCTTCCCTCAAGGCCTCCAGAGTGAATGCCGTGCCACGGTCTACTAGTTCGGTGAAGCTATGCATGATTGACTCCCAGAGTAACGGAAAGATTCTTTCATATTGAGCTTCCTTGAACTAGATGAATTTTGGTCAATCAATTCGCTAGGCTACTTGCTCTCTAGCCACTTCAGCTCCTGTTCGCCAAAGGCCTTGTCCATGGCCGACACCACACCGGAGGCGTAGAACTCGTTCCCTTGGGGAATCTGCGCGAACAGGTCAGCGCGTGCCTTCTGGATGTACGCGGCGCGGGCAGCGGTGTCCAGGCGCAGAGAGTCATTGTTGTTAATCTCCTCCACGCTCTTCGCCACATCCAACTGGCCCTGCTTGCGGCCAATCGACTCTGCCACCCGAGCGGCGATCACTGGGACCATCTCGGGGAACCGGGCCTTGACCTGGGCCTGAGACACAGCACCGCCTTGGTGGTCGTCCATGAACTGCTGGGTGTAGGACTCCAGCTTCATCGACTGGTCCTGCAACTGGCGCTGCTTGTACACCTGTTGGAATTCATCCAACGCACGGGCAGTAGAGTCGGCCCCCAGTGCTGCCACCAACTGGTTCACAGAGTTCGGGTCGTTACGTGCCTGCACTGTCTGGATGTTGGGCGCGGCAGTAATGGAGCGTTGTTCTTGTCCAGGGTTGTAGTTGTCTTGAGGGGAGGGCATGGGTTGTTTTCTTGGGGATGGGTATATGAAGGCTTGACTTCAGGAAAGACTCGGACACGGCAAAGCTGAAGGGGGGCCTTCAGGGGGAGACCAAGTGGAAGGGGTATTTGAAGGCCGGTCTTTAGGTGCCCACAGAGTGGAGACCTAAATTGGGTTCTTCAGGAGATGGGTCTATGGAGAGGGTCACGAACATGGAGCAGACAAGGTGAGCAGTGGCTTGTCGTCCTTGTTGGTATCTGTCTTTGCTGGTGTCCCTTTACTCTGATTTCTTCTTATCTTTTCTACTCTTATCTAGCAGCCAGCGCAGGGCTTCGCAGAAGGTTGCAGAACATCGCAGTCAATCGCAGTCAATCGCAGTCAATCGCAGTCAATCGCAGGATTAGAAATCGTGTGGGTCGTTTGGCGGAGTTGTCTTGGCTTGGGATTCCTTTGCCTTCGCTGCTTTGGCACGGCCGCCGGCCCCAGCACGTTCTGTCCGCTCCTTCGCGGCACCAATGGCAACCCCACGGGCCTCGTCCAGTTCGGGGATAGTTATTAAGCCCTCAGTGGTGGCAACAAAGCCGTAATGGGCAGTCAGCAATTCGGAGACCTCCGCTTCGGACATCTCGTCCTTCGCGTCAATCATGGACATCTTCTTTCTGAGTAGGGCCAAAGAGTCCGGGCCAATTGGTCTGCAATCCGTAACCCAGTAGAAGTTACGAAGGCGGGCGCGGAGGGTGACTTGCCGGGCGTTCGCCATATCAATGACTGCTCCTTCTGTGTGTGAGTAATGGGGGTGCCATTGGGTCGCTACGGAGGGCTTGCGGGTTTGTACGTTCATGCAGTTTCTTTTTTGGAACGGAAGGCTGGGGCCGGGGTCGGCGTCACCATCGCATTCAAAGCCAGGGCTTCAGATGCCTTTCGGGCCGGGTCAGTGAGCAGCCTGGAGTAAAGCTGTAGGGAGCGGCGCGAGATCAGTGATAGGGATGCCTTCTTGCCAGCCTTGAGAGTGAAGCTGGAGGCGAGGGCGCGGAGTTCCTGGGCATCTTTGCTGGGGTAGCTGAGGATGAGCGTAGTGCGGTCACTGGCTTGGACTCGCTTGGTCATCATTTTGTTGTCGTTGGGGTCAGTCATGGAATGGCTTTCTTGAAGATTGCCGGTGAACAGATGTTCAAAGGCAGAGCACGAAGTACGGCCCACAAAGCAAAAAGCCAGCGGATTGCTCGGCTGGCTCTGTGGCGGGGTGTCGGTAGGTTCTCCTATGGTGCAACCTAATCACCGCATCACACCAGACAGCGAAGCGCACGTCTAGCCAGCGGGCGAAGAAAACGGCCAGCTTTGGGTGAGCAAAGGAGCCGCCGTAGCGGCCTCGAGTTAACTCCAGATAATCACCGGAATTCGGTGAATTAGCTTTCAAGGCTTCCACGTACTGCACCGTGTCGGGGGCAGACATGAAGTGGTCCAAGCGCTTCCCGAAGTGGGCAGCGGCCTTGGTCATGTTGAACCAGCCGTCAGAGGCCGCTGGGAAGTCTCTGTGGGAGTCCGATATTCAGTACCTAAGGGGCCAAACTGCAGGCGTCAATTTGAAGTCAACCGCGTACTTGTCAGCCCCAGAAACAAGCACATCATTTTCGGACGGTTGGAGGCTATGCAACTTTGCGTTGACTCTTTGGACATCTTCAGCACCCACAACCTCTCCGACTACAACATGGTAGGTAGGTGTATCGTTGTCAGCTATCAGCCGTACTTCTGCCAACAGGATCATCCGATCCATTGTTGAGACTTGGACGGTACGCAGGAAATAGCCACCCCCCTGCGGTGGATCATTGGGCTGCTTGCTCCCGACTACAAAGGAGATGTTGCTCTTCTTCCCAATGATGTACGGCAGACAAATTGGCTTGAAGTCTCCAGGCTCTAAAGCTGTAAGAACTTGGCAGTAGCCTATTTTTGCAATCAGACGCCCAAAACTTTGGGGAACATTCTTAAAGGTTCCGGTTAACCGCTCAGGATGTTTGGCAACGAAGGCATCTATCCGAGCTTGGTCTGTGATAGTGACGAGCTGCCATTCACGAGAGCGATTTTTTGTCGGCTCATCCCCAAGCAGAATGCCCGCAATCTGCATCACGTAGAACACCATGAAGGCGGGGTACTCCGATGCTGGAACCTCTATGTCAGGGGCGAAACCCTTAGGGTCTTTCAGTTTGAAAGATTTTTGCCGCTCATTCTTTCTACGGGTAGGGGCGTTGTAGGCGGCGCGTGCAGCCCCCCACAGATCACGGGCTACGTCTTGTTCAAAGCGCTTTGTGATGTCGGCACATTGAACGCAGCTTGCTTTCTGCAGGACATGTTTTCCACCAAGAGCAAACGGGACTACATGCTCGTCTGTCAGCAATATGCCTTTCCTCAGACAATATATGCAAATGTTGCGAGTTGGAATCTGAGTTAGTCCAGTTGTCGTCATACCCCTCCTACAGGTTGGCGTACAGGGTCGTGCGGGAGATTCCCAGCTTGGCTGCAATTTGCGCCTTGGGTATCTTCTGGGCGACCAGAGCCTTTAGCTCTGCCTTACCTGCGTCATCCAACGATGGCTTGCGGCCCTTGTAGACCCCCTTGGTCTTGGCGATGGCGATGCCCTCCCGCTGCCGCTCCAGTATCAGGCCCCGCTCAAACTGCCCAACGGCCCCCAGCAGTTGCAGCATGAGGGTGTTCATGGGGGAGTCATCCCCGGTAAACGTCATGGCCTGGGTGGTGAACGTCACCGCAATGCCGCGCCCCGTGAGTCCCTTCACGATGCCCTCTAGGTCGCTGAGGGAGCGGGCCAGCCTGTCCATGCTGTGGACATAAACGTGGTCGCCCTCCCGAACAAACTCCAGCATGGCCTTGAGCTGCGGGCGCTGGGTGTCCTTGCCGCTGGCCTTGTCTATGTAGGTCTTATCAAGGTGCAGGCCGTCAAGCTGGCGGGCCTCGTTCTGGTCAACGCTGCTAACCCGGCCATACCCCACGGACTGCCCTGAGGTTGCCTTAGGGGTTGCTGCTGTGGTGGTGGCCTGGGTGATGCGCTTCGCTGAGGTCATGGGCATGGCTCCGTAGTGAATGTGTACAGATTGATTCTAAGAGTTATTGTGTAATGTGTCAAACAATTTAATTAATTACCCTAAATGAACATTCTTTGTGGATGTCCTGAGTGTGCGCTTAGGGTGTACCTCAGATGGACAACGTCTTGTGCTGGTAATGTGGAGCGTTCCAATCGACTTATTTAGACGAATGTCCGGCTTCTTCAAACTATTGGCGGTGTACCGCACTCACACACTCTCAGGGCCTCATTTCCGTGTCATTGCTGACCCTGTGACCGTCGAGAGCATTGATGGCCCTCGTTCATACCAAGTGCCCCAGCAACTGACTAGAGTGCATCCAATAGGCAAGGGGCACCAAGCGGCTGTCGTCGGTGAGCTTCAGCTACCGGCTGGTGAGCGATTCATTGTTTTAACAGCACGGTCGAAGGCCATGACTCCCGAGGCCATTACGCAAGTTGAAGATGCGATTGATCGAGTTGTTGCGCACATAAGCATCTCTCTCCAACCTCATCTTTTTTTCGAACAGGTCTATCGGGGGCCTGTTTGGGAAAATCCCGGTAAGGGGTGGACCTCGATGCACGTGAGGCCCGGCAATGTAGTCAGCCCGGACGGGGGCAAAGTTCTCGAACTGCTCAACGCCATGAACCTGTCGCTGGCCGGTGACCCCGAGATGGCCCGACGCTACAACTTGATTGCCCGGTTTTACTCTCGCTCATTGCAATACGACCCTAGCGAAGAGAAGTTCTTGCTTCTTTGGACGGCGCTGGAAATCTACCCCATGTGCGACACCAGCCACATCAGCCCGCTGATCAAGCATCTAAGCGCCATTACGGGGCAGACATACGACGCAGTGAAGGACTGCCTGGGTGTCGGTCACTTGTACGGAATTCGGTCGAAGTTGGTACACGATGGGATGCTGCCACATGAGGATCGTCACCTACTGTTCAAGCAACTGGAATTGATTGTTCATGCTGTGATGCGCTCGATGTGTGGCTTTGAGTACGACAAGTCACTAGATGAGTATTTCTAGCGGCGTACCAACATTGCCTCACCCCTGACAAGCGGCCCAACGGTGCTCGTGGGGGGGGGCGTGATCTGTGCGATTTAGGAATGTGGCACAACTACAAAGCGCGGCACCAAGTCTCGAACAAAGGTGGGTGGCGTAACCTTGGCAGTCCAATGGTTTGCGGCCTTGACACAACGTTCGATTGGATTCATCGTGCGCACAGGCACAAAGATATTCAAAAGGGAGAGCCGATGTCTTCAGATTCCGAGGTTCTGATTCAAACCCTGCTGCGGGAAAGGCAAGCTGCGAAGCGTAATAAGTTTGCATGGGTAGCGTGGACCATATTGGTCAGCGCATGTATTGGTGCTTGGGTCAGTGGGTATCAAGCCCGCAAGTACTACGCGCTTGGAGTGGAGGCCGGAGTGATGTCTACCGCTGAAGGGCGGTTGTCCCGCGAGATAGACTCCACGCCGCACCTTGAGTGTGACCAGCAGGGACGCAACTGCGTCAATCGGTAGAGGCCACTCGAGGGCAATCACAGGCTGGCGAGGGGGCACCGGGGGGAACTCCATGCGACGAATCCCGTGCTACCCCCTCAGATTTTTTCTACAAATCCAGTCGACTCTCTGCCGTTGCGTCTTCGGTGGTGTTGCTATATCCTTGATAGCAATGCGAAAACCGGACACAAGGCCGGACGCAGAGGTGGTGAGGAATCATGTAAGTCGTTGATTCATAAGACCCCCAAGGTGCCGGGACGAGTTCCCCATCAGCCACCCCAATATTTAAACCCCGCTATCCAAAAGATAGCGGGGTTTTGCTTTATGGCAACGCTTTGCTTGGGTTCGGCGGGTAAGCCTTATACACTCGCCCCCATGCAAGCCAAGTCTTCCGCCTCTGCCAAGCAGCCCGCCAAGCCGGTGATCCTGGTCGTGGACAACACACCGGGCAGCCAGCCGTGGGTGCAGCATCTGCTGGAAGATCTGTATGACGTGCTAGGGGCCGACACCGGTGAACGCGGGTTCCAGATGGCCTTGTCGGTGACGCCGCCGTCCCTGATCCTGCTGTCGATCAGCCTGCCGGACACCGATGGCTATGCCTTGTGCCGCAAGCTCAAGGCCGAAGCGGCGACGCGCGACATTCCCATCATCATGCTCACCAGTGACATGGGCGCCGTGGATGACCATGTCTTGTTCACGGCCGGGGCGTCAGACTACATTGCCAAGCCGTTGAGCCCTCCCACTGTGCGGGCCCGCATCAAGACGCAGCTTGCGCTGAAAGGCGCGGCGGACTTTCTGCAGGACAAGAGCGCTTTTCTCCAGAACGAGATCGCGGCCCGTACCCGGGAGGCGAATGCCGTGCAAGACAGCACCGTCATGGCCATGGCGCTCCTGGCCGAGACCCGGGATGCAGACACGGGCAACCATATCCGACGCACCCAGCTCTATGTGCGCGCTCTGGGCTGGAAGTTGTGCAACCACCCACGCTTCAAGGCGTATCTGACGGTGGCGCAGATCACGCTGCTGTTCAAGGCAGCGCCCTTGCACGACATCGGCAAGGTGGGCGTGCCGGACCGCGTCTTGCAAAAGCCCGGCAAGCTCACGGCCGAGGAGTTCGAGATCATGAAGACTCACACCACGCTGGGTCGCGATGCCATAGAGCACGCCGAGCAGGAACTTGGCACAGAGGTGCCTTTCCTGACCACGGCCAAGGAGATCGCCTATTCCCACCAGGAGAAGTGGGACGGCAG
>JACXTT010003604.1_pt1 | contig 23661 bp, 22 predicted proteins | sample 9270951 | NCBI WGS metagenome assembly JACXTT01 (sample SAMN15532306, study PRJNA645909) | rock metagenome | isolation source: weathered quartz diorite | place: Puerto Rico | collected 2017-06-21
TCTATGAGACGCTTGAAGGATGGAAAGGCACGACGGCAGGCGCACGCTCCTGGGCGGCGCTTCCGGCGCAGGCAATCAAATATGTCCGCCGGATCGAAGAGCTGATAGAAGCCCCGGTCGCGTTACTCTCGACGAGCCCGGAGCGCGCCGACACGATCCTTGTTTACGATCCCTTCCGCGACTAAGCGGCAAAGTGTTAGAGCGGGATTGACGGGAGGCCGGTCAAATGCTCTCAACATCAAATGACTGATTACTACCCGCTGCTCGCCAAAGCCGTCGCGGGCCTAACAGAAACGACGCCCGAAGCGCGCCAGGCCATTTACGAACGCGCGCGCAAGGCGCTTTCCGGCCAATTGCGCAATCTCGATCCGCCCATCCCCGAAGAAGCTATCGAGCGGGAGGCACAGGCGCTAGAAGTCGCAGTTGCCCAGCTCGAAACGGAACTTGCAGCACATTCAACTCCGGAAAATGGCCTGCCAGCGGCCGAATCAGATTATTTCCGTTTGCCGCCAGCCGAGGACAGGCCGGCTGCAACTGCGCAGCCGAATGGCCGAAATGCGCCTCCATCTGAGCCCTTTGAGCCAGACACAAAAAGTCAGGCAGACACTCCAAAGCCCCCGCGAGCAGGCCGCGTAAGAGTCCGCGGGAAGGCGCGCGAAGAGCTACAGAAAGAGGCTGTGGACAGCGGCGCTGCCGCGCCCAGCGAAACCGGGTCAATGGTGCCTGACGCCGACCGCAATGCAGACCTGTCCGCTCCCGGGCCTCTCACCTTCGAAGCTTCTGACTCAAGCGGGCCGGCTGCGGACACAGAAAGATCCAATGGCCCGCCAGTAATGACGGTTGCAGCTCGCCATTCCTTCATCTTCGAGGAGCATCGCGATGACGCTCACACAAGGCGGCTTATCGTTGTGTTTGGGATCGTCGGCTTCGTTGTCATGCTCATCGCAATCGCCGCCTACCGGCTGCGCGATCGTCCCGAAGATCTCGTTCGCGTGCAACCCTCGCCGGTACAGGGCGAGGCGGCATCGGGAGACAAAATTGCCGAACGGGTCGGCGCCGATAGGGTTAATCCAGGGTCATCAGCGGCTTCCGCTGGCGTGACCGATCAAGAAAGACCCGGAGCTGGTCCTGTCCCTCCACCTCTGCCCGTCGCCCACCGCGCCGCGCTGCTGGTCCAGGCGAAAGACGATTCCGCCAAGGTGAACACCTATATCGGAAGAGTCATCTGGCGCGCCGAAAACGTCAGTAGCGGGCCAGACGAGCCGTTGCGAATGGCCGTTCACGCCGACGTCGATATCCCCGAACAAAAATTCCGCGCGACCGTAACGATCCAGAAAAATTTCGACAACACTCTGCCCGCTTCCCATACGGTGAAGCTGGTATTTGATGTGCCTGGCGAGGGACCGCTGGGTAATGTCAAGCAAATCAGCGCGGTGCAGATGCGGCAGGAAGATACGCCGATAGGAGACACGCTTGCGGGAATAACCGTGCCTATCGTAGAGAATTCCTTTCTGATCGGTCTTGCACGGGGCAACGCAGAGGCATCCAATCTCGAACGCCTGCGATCCCGCGAATGGCTGGATGTACCGATGGTCCTCGTCAACGGACTAAGTGCGAAACTGACCCTCGAAAAAGGCCCCTCCGGTCAGAGGGTCTTCAATGACGCCATAGCCTCTTGGCAGGCGCAATAGGTACAAACGGCTGCCCTGCGCCTTGTCAATATCGCGACGGCACGCTCTGTGTTGCGAGAATATGCCATGACGGATAGGGCGGGAGAAGCGGAAGCGCTGCGCCATGACATTGCGGTTCAATGCCAGGGGCTGACAAAGTCGTATGGCATGGGCGGCACGAAGGTGATGGCGTTAGGCGGCGTTGACCTTGAGGTGCGCCGCGGCGAGCTGCTCATGGTTGCCGGCCCCTCGGGTTCCGGGAAAACGACCCTGATCTCCATCATTGCGGCGATCCTTGAGCCGGATTCCGGACTGTGCGAAGTGCTGGGTCATGATTGGCAGCATTTGAGCCAAGGCGAGCGCGCGCACTTTCGCGGCATTACAATCGGATTCGTTTTTCAGCTTTTTAACTTGCTGCCTGCGCTCACAACCGTCGAGAATGTCGCTATACCCCTGCTGATCAACGGTCTATCTCGCAGGCATGCAGAAGCCCGGGCGAAAGAAGTTCTTGAAGCAGTTGGCCTCGGCACGCGCCTGAGTGCGTTTCCAGCTCAGCTCAGCGGCGGCCAACAGCAACGCGTAGCTATCGCCCGCGCGCTAGTACACGCCCCGAAACTGATTGTCTGCGACGAGCCGACAAGCAACCTCGATCACGAGACCGGGCGCAGCATCATGGAAATCTTGCGAGGAATGGCGAAGAGTCCGGAGAGAGCGCTCATCGTCGTCACTCATGACACGCGTATCTACGAATTTGCCGACCGCATCGCATGGATGGACGACGGGAAGATCATCGAGATCGTCGATAGCAGGGAAAAGGAGCGTCCGCGATGATTGGCAGATTCGTGCTCCCCTTCGTCGCACTAATGGGGCTTGTCGCCGCCGTTGGCGCGGTCATCCAAGGCAATAGAACCGTGCCGGTTGCGCCTCCTGCGGTGCAGTCACCGAAAGTGCCATTCGCGGCGTATGTGGCGGGCGCCGGTATGATCGAAGCGAGCACGGAAAATATCGCAATCGGTACGCCGGTCTCTGGCGTTGTGGCTGCGATCTACGTCACCTGGGGTGACCAGGTCAACGCCGACGAACCCCTCTTCAAGATCGATGATCGTGATTTGCAAGGCCAGCTCCTGGTTGCGCTCGCCAAAGTTAAGGCAGCCGAGGCATCGCTCGCAAAAGCAAAGAGCGTGCTGGATTTTTCCCAAAAGGTAGAGCCTGGGGAAGGCATCAGTCGCATGGAAATGGGGAACCGACGCTTGGATGTGTCCGTTGCCGAGGCAGCACTCGCATTGGCTGAAGCAGAGGCCGAGCAAACGAAGATCGAGATCGAGCGCCGCACCATCCGTGCCCCTCTAACTGGAAGGGTCCTGCAAATTAAAACGAGGCTGGGCGAGTTCGCGCAGGCGGGCGTGCTGGCCACGCCCCTCATGTTGCTCGGCGACACGAAGTTTTTGCACGTCCGCGTCGACGTAGATGAAAATGATGCGTGGCGGGTCCATGCTGGCTCCCCGGCGTTGGCATTTGCGCGTGGTAACCCAGATCTTAATGCGCCGTTGCAATTCGAGCGCTTCGAGCCCTATGTCATCCCGAAAGTGTCACTTACCGGCCAAGGCACCGAACGTACCGACACGCGTGTGCTGCAGGTCATCTACAGTTTTGATCCTGCGGCGCTCCCGGTCTATGTCGGCCAGCAAGTCGATGTGTTTATCGAGGCTCCGTCCGCCGTGAGGGCAAAACCGTAAATGCTGTGCGTGGCCTTGAAAATGCTCATGGGCGACCGCGCCAAATACGCAGGGCTGCTCTTCGGCATCACCTTCACCTCATTCCTCGTCACCTTCGCGGCGTCGTACTTCTGCGGCTTCATGACACGCGGATTCGCTCTCATCGCCGAGAATAGGAAAGCAGACGTGTGGATCATGGACCCGGCCGTTACTTCCGTCGAGAAGACCACCAATATGGTGGCATCGGCGTTGCATCGCATCCGCAGCATTGAGGGCGTAGCGTCCGCCTTACCGCTGGCGCTAGGCACGGCCGAGGCGCGCTTCCCAAACGGACGGGTTCAGCCCTTTCAGGTGATAGGCGTGGACGACGCCACGCTCTCTGGCGTTCCTGCACTTGAGGACGGCACGTCGCCGAGCGCCTTGCGGGCGCCCGATGCCGCGATCGTCGCTGCGGCAGGCACCGAGGGTAAGCTCGAAACACCCCTCCTAGAGGCCGACCAATGGCCCCGTGAACCGCACCTCGATGTGCCGACGCGCTCGCTGGTCGCGGGTGACGAACTATTGGTGAACGACCATCGCGTGAAAATTGCCGGAAGGTCGATAGCCTTGCCCCGTTGGCCGCCGAGACCACTGCTCTATACCACATTCTCCAATGCCGCCCGGATTCTGCTGCCGGAAAGGCGGCGGCTGACCTTCGTGCTCGCAACCGCCACGCCCGGCGTGATGCCGCGCGAGCTGGCCGCGCGCATCGAGCGACAAACCGGCTTCAAGGCGCGCGCTTCGGACGACTTCAAGGCCGACACCGTGCGCTGGTTCCTAATCAACTCCGAAGATGTGGAGGAGACCGCTGTGATGCTTTCTTTTGCCATGTCGGTTGGGCTCGGGATCACCGGCGTCATGCTTTATATGTTCACACACGAGAATCTGAAACAATATGCGGTTCTCAAGGTAATGGGCGCGACCTCGAACCTGCTTTTGGCCATGGTTTTCGTGCAGACGGGCCTGTGCGCGCTTCTAGGAACCGGGCTTGGACTGGGCCTTTGCGCAACCATTGGCGAACTTTTGGCGCAAACGGCCGACTTTCCTTTTCGCATGATGTGGTTCACGCCGTTCCTCGGCGGCGGGATGGTTGTGCTGGTAAGTATCGTGGCAGCGGCAATCAGTGCCCGTCCCGTTTTGAGGCTCGAACCCGCCACTGTCTTTGCGGGACGTTAGACCTGATGGCCGCTGCTTCGCGCCGCTTGACCCAAGTTCCCCGCAGAATCCAAAACCAAAGACGCTTGCTGCCCTTACCCGGTCGGCGAGGGCACGGCAAACGCCGCGTGCAACATCTCTATCTGGGACTTCACCGGGCTCGGCGGCGTGTGTTCTTTTGCCCCCGCGTCGCGCGATTTGTAAATGAGGAGATCGAGATGGATGATGCGCGCCTGCAAACGAAGCGATATGCCGATCAGGTCGCGCAGACGCGGCGGTAAGCTCGCCAAAACGTCTCTCCTTGACACAATGTCCTGTTGCGACAAGTGTATCCTGCGCTTCTCGCTGGCAGCCTCGGCACGGCTCAATTCACCTTCGTTGACCGCACGCTGAAGGAGCAGCCACGAGGCAATCTGCATGAGCCTGGTCGTCAAGCGCATGCTCTCGACGGCATAGGCTACGGCCGCTGGAGGCGCCAAGGCCTTTGCCTCCTCGCGCCCGGCGCCGTCGAGATAAGATGCGGACTTGCTCACGAGATCCATTCCCTCCTGAAAGAGAGTCAGGAATTGCTCGGATGCCGCCAATTTCTCGCCGAAAGAGATCGTCTTACTTTCCGCAAAAAACAGCTTTTGCACCATTCTACGCCTCTATACCGTTACCACGGGCCCTTGCACACAGATAGCGCCGCGGAACGCTCCAATTTGAGTATAATAAAGCATTTCTCCTGTCCGGGGAGAATCAGCTTCAATTAAGCTTAACACCGCCTCCTGACATTTGGCAGAGTATTGGAATTGCGCTACCCTAGGGAACTCCCAAATGGGGAGTAGCGGAAAAAATGGTTTCCGCGCGTGGCGGCGGTATGGATACTCAAGTGACGAAAGAAGCGATGAACAGAGCAAGGCTTGATCCGCAGCTCGCGAACGACAATTCGCCTGCGGCGCCACGCCGACCCCCGGGTGTGATGGCGGCGCGGCTCACCGCAATTGGCGGCATCCTTGGGGCAATCGCGGCCTCCTCTTGCTGCATCGCGCCCTTATTGCTGTTTAGTCTTGGCATCAGCGGGGCGTGGATCGCAAACCTTACGGCTCTGGCTCCCTATCAGCCCTATTTCATTGCCGCGACCTTCGCCTGTCTCATTTATGGTTACTGGCTCGCTTACCGGCGCAAGACGGCCGTCTGCGCGGAGGACGCCGCATGTTCGAGGCCGTTGCCGAACCGTATCGTCTTGACTGGCCTCGTCCTTGCGACCGTCCTTGTGGCAGGTGCAATCGGCGCAGATTTGATCGGCCCCTATCTAAATCCTTGAGAGGAGAGCACCCATGAGCAAATTTCTTTCGGCGGCCATCCTGGCTTTTGGCATTGCCGCGTCCGCAACCGCGTTTGCCGCGGAAAAGACGGTCACTCTCGCGGTTCAGAATATGACCTGCGCCCTCTGCCCCCGCACCGTCAAGGCGAGCCTAGCGGCCGTTCCGGGCGTCACTAACGTCATGGTATCTTTAGAGGAAAAGACGGCGGTCGTAACCTATGACGACAACAAGGCTAAGGTCGACGCATTGATAAAGGCAACGGCCAACGCGGGCTACCCCTCCTCGCCGAAGAGCTGAGCGGGGTGTGCGCGGATAGCATGGGATGAACAGCGACGGCCCAATACCATGATCCTTGAATCCATAATCACTTGTCCGAATTGCGGAGCCGCAAAAGCGGAGGCCATGCCTGTGGACGCCTGTCAGATTTTTTATAGCTGCACCGGTTGCGGCGCAACACTGCGCCCAAAGCCGGGCGACTGCTGCGTGTTCTGTTCCTATGGCTCGGTTCCGTGCCCGCCGGTCCAGGCCGAGCGTTCGGGTGAGACGGGCCCTGCTTCCTGCTGCGGCGGATAGGCGTCGTGGCAAACAATATTACCCACGGCTCGCGCGATTGGCTCCGAAGCGCACGCACGAGCGTGCTTGCATGGGGACTTCCGTGGGCTGCCATTCTCGCCAGTCTGTTTGCACCTGTCCCGCTTCGAACGGTTATTTGGATCACGGCGCTGAGCGGGATGGGAACGGCGTGCATTCTCAATGCCAAGCGGTGCGGGCGCACCCACTGCCGCTAAGCACGTCCTGCAACAAGCGGCAGCCGCCTGAAAACCCACAAAACGGCCGTGTTGGCGTAGCTTAGAACAATTCCAAAAATGTTTCACGTGAAAACATTTCGTCCGATTCGGGCCTAAAACCTTACACTGCCGAAGACCGCGGCTTCGCCTTCCGTTCGTGTGATCGCTCGATTTTTTTGTGCAATAGGAATCGCCTGGCCGAGGCGATTTGACGACGAAGCCTGCTCTTGGAGGCCGGCGCCGGTGTAAGATTCGCTCATTTCGACGTTGGACGGCAGGACGAACGGGCTGCCGTTTGATCGCGTCAGCACCGGCGTTTGACGCCAGGCTGCGGTAAAGCGGATTCATTCGAGACCTAACGGTGCTGGAGGCGCAGCCACCACAAGGTAACCTCCGCTCGTGGCGTTCGTCCGCCGACTGTTGTATGTTTGGAACATGACACGTGCTGAAGTTATCGCCCGCTTAAAGACCTTCGAGCCCGCCCTGTGCCAACGTGGTGTTGCGGCTCTTTATCTGTTCGGCTCCCATGCCCGCAACGAAGCGCCAGCCGATTCCAATGTGGATATTTTTTATTGATTCCTCCGACGAGAGCGCCTTCGAGCTCACACAGCTCATGGACACCCTTGCGGTCGTAGACCAGAGTTTTCCGGGCATTGAGATTGGCTACAGCACGCGCGAAACCTCGTCCCTTGCTACCGCCCTTATATCGCGGATGGAGCGGTTCGGGTTTTTTTGCTGGTTTTTGCTAAGTCGCCGCAAGGCCTGGCTCCGCCATATTCTGGACCAGGACCGGACGTGCAAATCCCTCCTGCCTATGGTGGGACGTAAGTCACAACGCTCGCCGATCGCAGCCAGGAGCATCAAAGGATCGACTTCCCGCGCGGACCACGCTTTCACAACCAGCCCGGCTGGGACGTGAATTGCTCATTATATCTGATAATACTTTTTATGATATTTAGTGGAGGCGTCGTGACCACCCCTCGATTTTCCCGTCGAACCGTCCTTGCCGCGATCCAAGTCCTTCACCGCCTTACCCAAGCTGCTTTCACGCGCTTTCTCTATGAACTGGGAGCCGATTTTCCCCGCTGGGTGGGAAATGAGTCGCTCAGTTTACAGAAAAGGCTAAACAATTTTATGGGCATCTACGATCAATATCCGGATCGACCCATCGATGGCGAAATAAGCATCCAAGAGGTGATCGTAGAGAAAGCCGTGTCGCTGGTGCAGTTTGATTCCTCATTCCCGGAGGATGTTGCGCCACTATGGTTCGTTGACCAGCAAGAATTTTGCCGCCGACTGGAGATGGACGGCTTTACCATCACCGACGCGAAACTGCGAGCGACGCTTCCGGATGACTTCGGTCTCCCCACAACTCAAGACGAGTTGCGCCGCTTGCTTGGCAAACACAATCTCGCAATCGCGTCAGGGCATCTCGACCAAGCCTTGGACGCTCATGCAAAAGGCCATTGGGCCGCTGCTAATAGCCAAATCAGGACCTTCTTCGACGCGCTCCTTGATCAAATCTGTGAACGGCTTGACCCCAATACGAAGTCCTTGGGAAGCGGGCAGCCGCGTAGAGCCAAGCTTGCCACGCAGGGATTCCTCAGCCGTGACCTGAACGAATGGGACGATAACGGTCTCGGGTTCGTCAATGGCTTAGCGAAGCGCCTACACCCACAAGGTTCACATCCCGGCCTGTCAGATCACGACGATAGCACCTTTCGCCTTCACATCGTTCTGCTAACCGCCCGCTTGCTTCTCGTTCGGTTTGACACATGGGAAAAGCCATGAACCAGCTCGTCCCTATAACTGCCCATATCCGGTACTTATCCGTGCTGCTGGCGAGCGCGCGCAGACGCGTTTCTGGGAATTCTTCGTTTCGAACTTCCGCGACGCGCGCCGCGCCAATGGCCGCGCGATTGCGGGGACCTGTCGTTTTGAGAAAGGCCACCGATGCACAAAGGCCGGCTTGAAGCTTTTAGCGATGGCGTGATCGCCGTCATCATCACCATCATGGTGCTGGAGATGAAGACGCCGCCACGGGCTGACCTCGCCGCGCTCATTTCAACGCTGCCAGTGTTCTTGATCTATGTACTGAGCTACGTCAACGTTGCTATCTTTTGGAACAACCACCATCACATGCTTCAGGCCAGCAGGCGGGTCGACGGCCGGACCTTATGGGCAAATCTCTTCTTGCTGTTTTGGCTCTCGCTTGTGCCCTCTGTAATCCGCTGGATGGGAGACACCGATGTTGCCGCGCTTCCAACCGCAGCCTATGGATTTATTCTCACCATGGCCGCGATCGGCTACAATTTACTGCAACGGATGCTTATTATGTGCGACGGCCTGGATTCAACTCTGGCCCGCGCTATCGGCGGCGACCGGAAGGGAAAGCTTTCGATACTGATCTACACCGCTGCGATTGGGCTTGCTTTTGTTCAACCGTGGATCGCTATTGCGCTCTATATTGTTGTTGCAGTCATTTGGTTTGTTCCCGACCGGCGCATCGAAAAGATCATCTAAGCGGTCATGGACCAGAGCGACATCGCCCGCTTGTTTCCCCCCGCCGGCGAGGCCGAATGGCGCCGCCTTGTCGAGAAAGCGCTCGGAGACAGTCCCTTTGAAAGCCTGATTTCGGCGACATTTGAGGGGCTCAAAATCGCCCCGCTTTATCCGCGTGCGGCGGAGGAACGCGCGCGGGCGTTCCGCCAGCATCCGGGCCCCTGGAAAATCGGGCAGCGGATAGATCATCCCGATTGCGAGATCGCCAATGCCTTTGCCCGAGCGGATCTCGAAGGCGGCGCCAATGCTCTCACCCTCACTATCGCGCCAGCTTACGCGGCGCGCGGCTTTGGGGTACAAATAAATGACAAGCGCGACCTCATGGCGGTGCTTGCCGGAATCGAGCTCGATCTTATCCAGCTCCGCCTTGATGCCGGGCCGCGCCTGCTTGACCTCGCGCCGCACTTTTCTTCGATTGCGAAAGCACGCCGCTTGACATCGGCCGCGCTCGATGCCGATTTTGGCCATGACCCTATCGGCCATCTCGCCCGCTCCAGCTCTTTGTTCGCGAGTCCAGCTGGGCATCTGGGCGAGACGCACACGGTTTTGCGCAACGCCGGTTTCGCCGGGCATTTCTTGCTCGCCGATGGGCGGGCATACCATGACGCAGGCGCGGGAGAGGCGCAGGAGCTCGCCTGCGTGATCGCGACCGGCATTGAATATTTGCGCATCCTCGAAGTGGAGGGTCTTTCGCTCGAAGAGGCGCAAAGCGAGATCGCTTTTCTTCTCGTGGCCGATGCCGATGAATTTCTCTCGCTCGCCAAATTCCGCGCTATGCGCCTTCTCTGGGCTCGCATCGAGACGGCATGCGGTCTTCAGCCAAAGCCGATCCGCCTTCATGCCGAGACTTCATTCAGAATGATGACGCGCTATGATCCTTTCGTGAATATTTTGCGCGCGGCGATGGGAGTCTTTGCGGCCGGTGTAGGTGGCGCCGATACGATCACAGCCCTGCCATTCACTCTAGCGCTTGGCCTGCCGGACGAGTTTGCCCGGCGCATTGCGCGCAATATGCAACTCATTTTGATTCATGAGGCAAAGCTTGCAAAAGTCGCCGATCCGGCGGCCGGCGCTGGAAGTTTTGAGGAATTGACGGACGCGCTTTGCACGCGCGCTTGGAGCTTGTTTCAGAGCTTTGAGGCGCATGGCGGCATGATTGCCTCGCTTCGCGCAGGCATGCCGCAAAAAGAGGTTTTGGCCGCGGCAGAGGCGCGGCGCGAGGCCATCGCGCGACGTGCGCTCGCGATTACCGGAACGAGCGCATTTCCGATGCTATCTGAGGTACCGGTCGATGTGCTCATGCCGTCTCCAGCTTGCACGAGCGAGAGACCGGCGGGGCAAGGCTGCCCTCCCCTGACCGCGCGCCGCGATGCGGAACCCTACGAAACTTTGCGCTCCTCGGCAGACCGGCACATTCGCGAAACAGGCGCGCGGCCCAAAATATTTCTTGTCAATCTTGCCGCGGAGCATGGTGCCAACCGTGCGTTGGATCAGGCGGCGAATTTTTTTGCCGTAGCCGGAATTGAAGCCTTCGGCGCGCAAGACTTCGTTGCAGCCAAAGAGATGGCAACCGCCTTCCGCGCGTCCGGCTGCAAAATCGCCTGCCTTTGCTCGCCGGCGCCCGTGAGCACAGAAGCGATCGCGGAGGCTGCAGGACAGCTCAGAGCGGGCGCTGCGACGCGAATCTATCTCGCTGGGCGAGGGCCGGACGAGGGCGAAGCGATCCTTTTGAGCGCGGGCCTCAGCGATTATATCTGGTCCAATTGTAATGCTTTGGCTATTCTAGAAGATGCTTTCGCCGCCGCCCTGTTGGACCAATAAGGTTAGCGTTGCGGCCACATTCCGGAGTAGCACCGGCCCTGTTTGCGATGAGTCTCAATAAATATTTGCTTTCGCCGCGATGCTCAGGCTATTTTGACAAAGGCTACGGTCGCGGCGTTGCGGTTAAAGCCAAGCCCGGCTCAAGATGAGACAAGCGGGTCTAGCGTAAAACGGAGTGGTCAAGTGACTGCGGCAAAATATTCGCGTCTTGCCGTTGCGGCGCTCACCGGCGCTGTCTTCGCAAATGCCGCCTTTGCAGGGAAAGGGTCCAGCGCCGCTCGCGGGAGGGGCAATGACGGCATCTACACGGTCAATATCATGACGCGTCAAGGGAGCTGCGACAGATATTACCAATGGACGATTCTCGTGTACGGTGGAAGGGTCAGCTCGGCCGGGGTTACGCCAATGGAAGCGTCGGGCCAGATCAATGCGAGCGGTGCCGTGCGCTTGCGGTTCCAAAGTTTCGGGGACGTCGCCGACGTAACCGGCAAGCTTGTTAAGGGCGCTGGCTCGGGCACCTGGATCTCTCCGACCCTTAACTGCTCCGGCTCATGGAGGGCCACGAGACGCGGCTAAGCTGGCAGGTGGCCGCTTCTCGTGCGCAAGACCATATGCTGGGGCATCCCTGCCGCTCGGTTGCCCAGTCATGAGCTGCAATAACAGCCGCGTCCCCGATTTTTCCAAGCTACCTTTTGCGCGAGTTCCGCTCGCGGCCAACGCTATCCCTGCCACGGCGTGGATGACGCCCGAAACCATCCCTGTCGCAGCGGTCTATCGCTCTAGCGTCATCGCCGGGCTTGATTTCGTCGAAAGCTTTCCTGGCATCGCGCCATATCTGCGCGGTCCCTACCCTTCCATGTATTGCGCAAGGCCTTGGACCATCCGCCAATATGCGGGCTATTCCACCGCCCAGGAGTCGAACACCTTCTACCGCCGCAATCTTAGCTACGGGCAGACCGGGCTTTCCGTCGCATTCGATCTTGCGACCCATCGCGGCTATGACTCGGATCATCCGCGCGTCGAGGCCGATGTCGGAATGGCCGGTGTCGCGATCGACTCGATTGACGATATGCGCACGCTCTTTGCCGGAATTCCGCTTGGGCAAGTTTCTGTTTCGATGACGATGAGCGGCGCGGTCCTGCCGGTGCTCGCGCTCTATATCGGGGCGGCAGAAGAGCAAGGCGTGGCAGAGGCCAAACTCAGCGGCACGATACAAAATGATATTCTTAAGGAATTCATGGTCCGCAACACTTATATCTATCCCCCCAAACCGTCGCTGCGCATCGTCGCCGATATTTTGGCTTATACCGCAAACCATATGCCCAAATTCAACGCCATCTCGATTTCCGGCTATCACATGCAGGAAGCTGGTGCGACCGCCGATCTCGAACTGGGATACACACTCGCCGATGGGATCGAATATGTCCGCGCGGGCCTTTCGGGCGGGCTCGGAATCGACCAATTCGCGCCAAGGCTGTCTTTCTTTTTCGCAACCTCGATGAATTTTTTCATGGAGATTGCAAAACTGCGCGCCGCGAGGCTCCTTTGGGCAAAGCTCATGAAAGCTTTTTTGCCGGACGATGAAAAGTCCTTGATCCTTCGCACCCATGCGCAGACATCCGGCTGGTCTCTCGCCGCGCAGGATATTTTTAACAATATCGTGCGCACGGAAATCGAGGCAATGGCGGCGACGCAAGGTCATGTTCAGTCCTTGCACACCAATGCGCTCGACGAAGCGCTTGCTCTGCCAAGCAATTTTTCGGCCCGGATCGCACGCAACACCCAGCTCTTTCTGCAACAGGAGAGCGGCACGACGCGCGTCATCGACCCATGGGGAGGCTCTTACTATGTCGAGCATTTGACTGCCGCGCTGGCAGCCAAGGCCTCGGTCCATATTGCGGAGATCGAAGAAGCCGGCGGAATGGCGAAAGCCATCGAAGCGGGCATCCCAAAGCGCCGCATCGAGGAAGCCGCCACAAAGACGCAGGCGCGGATCGACGCCGGGCTTGACGCGGTGATCGGCGTCAACAGATTCAAGCCCGCGAACGAGGAAAATATTCAGATTTTGAAAGTCGATACCGCCGCAGTTCGCACGCAGCAGATCGCAAGGCTAGCGTGCCTGCGAGCCGAACGAGATCGTGGCGAAGCCGACCGTGCGCTCAACGCGTTAACCGAAGGGGCGCGGGGCAATGCCAATCTGTTGAGCCTTGCGATCGCGGCCGCGCGCGCCAAGGCGACCGTCGGCGAAATATCCTTTGCGCTCGAAAAAGTCTTCGGCCGGCATCGCGTCATAACCACAACCGTCTCCGGCGTCTATGCGAGCGAGGCGGGCGCGCGCTCTCCCGCGCTTATGCGCGTCAAGGCGATGGTTCACGCTTTTGCGGAAAACGAAGGCCGGCTGCCAAAAATCCTTGTCGCCAAAATCGGACAGGACGGGCATGATCGCGGCCAGAAGGTGGTCGCCTCGGCGCTTCGCGATATGGGCTTTGAGGTCGAAATCGGGCCATTGTTTGCGACGGCAGACGAGGTCGCGCGGCAAGCTGTGGCAAGCAAGGTTCATGTGGTAGGAATTTCTTCGCTTGCCGGCGGGCATCTCACTTTCATGCCGCAATTGCGCGCGGCGCTCGCGCGCGAGGGTGGCGCCGGCATCATGCTTGTCGCTGGCGGCGTAATCCCCGCACAGGACATTGAATCCCTGAGAGAGGCGGGCGTGGCGGCGATCTTTCCGCCGGGCACGGCCGTCACCAAAGCGGCCGCGAACTTCATCGAGCTCTTGAACGAGAGGCTCGGGTACAAGCAAAGGAGATGACGAAACCTTCTCCAATGAAATGGCCCGATTGGGGGTCGACGCTCAACCGGTTTTGGTTAAAATTCGCTCGGAATAATTCTGGCCCGCTGTAGAGCGTGACGGCTGATAATCAATGCCCGCATTCGTCAAACTTGTAATACTGTTGAGACCGGCCGTCATTGCGACCGCGAGCCTCGCGAAGCGGGAAGCAATCCAGGAGCCGCAAGCAGACTCTGGATTGCTTCGTCGCTTCGCTCCTCGCAAAGACGAGTCAATTCTTAGGGCGGCCGGTGGAACGTTTTAGGGTTCAACTTCGGAGGGAGGGTAGTTATGCGAAGACGCAATAAAACAGCACGATGCTTGGCGTTGATGGGTGCGGCCGCGGCTTTTTCGTTTATGACGCTGGCAACGAGGGCGCAGGAACGCGCGGTCTTTCCTCCCCTGACCCTCAAGAAAGCCGGTCCGGCCGAAAAGGCCGATGGCACGATGAGCCCGGCGGCCAGGGCGGCGATGGAGCACGGCCCGCTGCCGTTCAGCGACGCCGACGTCGCCGCAAAGGCAGAAGCGAACCGCGCCCGCGACGAAGCCGAAAAAAAAGCCGCACAGCTCCCTTCTAGCCCAGGCGGCCTCGCTCCCGCCGGCGAGGCGAGGGCGGTGCCCCGTGCGCCCGTTATTGTCGGCGGCTTCAACAAGCCGGGCCTGACCGATCCCACCAGCACGCCCCCGGACACCACCGGCGCGATCGGGCCCACGCGCTACATTCAGCTCGTTAACAGCAAGGCCGGAATCTTCAACCGCTCCACCGGAGCCCAGATCGGCTCGGGGACACTAAACCAGCTCGGAAATGTGCCGGCCACCGTGAACAGCTTCGACGTGCAGATCATCTGGGACCCCGCGACGAACCGTTTCTATTACCTCATGGATTCGATCTTTTCGCCCAGCGACAATCGGTTATCCTTCGGATTCAGCAAGACGGCGGATCCCGGCAATGTCACGACCGACTTTTGCCACTACACGGCGGGCACAGGTTCGCTGTTCTTCGATTTTCCGAAGCTCGGCGACAGCCAATTCTTCTCTATCATCGGTGTGAACGTCTTCTCCGGGAAGAGCTTTGCCGGATCGGCCCTCATCGCGATCAGCAAGCCGCCGGCTGGAACGTCCTGCCCGGCGGCAAATACAATCAAGGTAGGTGCAAAATTCCCTCTCGTTGACTCGACCGGTGCGGATGTCTTCACGCCGGTGCCGGCGAACCAGATCGATGCCACCACCACCGGCTACGTCATCGCCCGAAACGGTATCCTGCCATCGAGCGTCGAATGGATTTTCAACGTGACCAAGGATTCCGCCGGCAACCCGGTCTTCGGGCCGGCGAGGAGCGTCACCGTCGGCTCATATTCGATCCCAGCCAACGCCAGCCAGCCGGGGGTCACGCAGGTGCTGGATACCTCCGATGCCCGCAACACCCAGGCGGTGCAGGCCATCGATCCCCGGCTCGGCAAGTTCGCCTTTTGGACCCAGCAGACCATTAAGAGCGGGACTGTGTCGGCCGTGCGCTTGCTTGAACTCGACCCCACTGCGGCCGCCGTTGCCGTATTGCGAAGCCTCCAAATCTCTGCGTCAAATACCTTTTTGTTTAACGCGGCGATCGCGCCGGACCGGCGCCACGATGGGGCAATCAGCGCCTTCGGGAATAGTTTCGTAATCGAGTACAATGAGTCGAGCAAAGTGAACAACATCAATCCCCGAATCGACGCGGCCTCGAGCGTCAATGGCGGGCCGCTCTCCTTCCTTCTCGTCAAGGATGGGGTCGGCCCTTACAAGGACTTTTCATGTACGAAACCAGGCAGCGTGTGCCGGTGGGGCGACTACTCGGGGGCGACGCCCGATCCGAGGCCGATCATCTCGGGCCGCGGTGTGGTCTGGGGCACGAACCAGTTCTCCGGCGTGCCCAACCCGACGCCGACGGCCGCGAACTGGCGCACCGAGATTTTTGCGCTGGAACCTTGAATTGAATTCATTTTCCAACGGCGCCGGCCTGGTTGCCTTCGCAGCCGCGTCACTTCCTCTTGCGGCGCCACCAATACTCGGCCCATGGCAATAGCGCGGCAATCACAAAGAAACTGAGCTCCCAGCGGCCTGTCATCAGAATGTAGACAGTGCCGCAAACCGTCAGGACGACGCTGATGATAATGATCCCTTGCGGGCTGCGAAGGTATTGAAGGATGGCTCTGTCTCGGGGTAACATGGCTAAACCCTGGCAGGATAGAGTTTTCGCAACAACCGGACAGCATATCCGCTCGCCCGCTGCCCGGCAATCGTTGCCGCCAAAGGCGGCAAAATGCGGTCAATGTCTGCGGCAATGTGTCCGCTGACAAGGGCGCGGCACCCTACGCGGGCAAGCTCAAAGACCAGCGTGTGCCGCTTCCCAAGGGGATTTGGCAAGCGGATCACCAAACACCCGTGTTTGGCATGGACGCCCATGGTTCGCGTTTCGGGAGTGCATCGCCCTTTTGCAGCAGTTCAATCGAAATATTGTCGGGCGAGCGGATGAACGCCATGTGACCATCGCGCGGCGGCCGGTTCATCGTGACGCCAGCGTTCATCAGCCTCTCGCAGGTCTCATAAATGTCCTCGACCGCAAAAGCCAGATGGCCGAAATTGCGCCCGCCCGTGTAGATTTCCTTGTCCCAATTATAGGTTAGCTCAATGAGCGGGGATTTCCATTGCGCGGCGCGGTCCACATCGCTGGAGGCGGCAAGAAACACAAGCGTATAGCGGCCAGCCTCATTGTCCATCCGACGAATTTCGACGAGGCCGAGCTTATTGACATAAAAATCGAGCGATTGCGCAAGATCGGCGACGCGTACCATCGTGTGCAGATATTCCATGATCATCCTCCTCACTGCCCGCTCGTTGGCACTAATGGTGTGACGGCAGCAAAAGACAAATGGTTCATTGTCATATACTATAGTCTCGGAGCCTGGCCCAGACCGCGTCTCCTCATTCATTTTTGATTGAAGCAAAGCCCTTATGAGCGCGACATTGGCGTCTGCAGAGCAAACCCCTGCGGGAAACCGGGCAAACCGCCTCAAGGAGCAGGCGGCGCTCGCCTCGATTGCGGTAAGCGGGTCGCTGACGGCGGCGAAATTTGCCGCGGGCCTTGCCTCGGGTTCCCTTGCGGTGCTTTCCGAGGCTGGTCATAATCTTGCCGATGTGGCGGCGACGATCCTCACTTATTTCGCAATACGGATCGCGAACAAGCCGGCTGACGAAGACCACCAATTCGGCCATGCCAAGGTAGAGGCTCTTGCGGCCTTGGCCGAAACCGGGTTTTTGTTTGCGCTGGCCGTTTATATATTGATCGCGGCCGTCGCCCGGCTCGCCGCTCATAATGCGGATATCGAAACCAGCTTTTTTGTCTTTGCCGTTTTGCTCGTTTCGATCATCGTCGATTTGGTCCGCTGGCGGTCGCTGAAGCGGATAGCGGCGCGCACGAAAAGCGATGCGCTCGCGGCCGATGCTCTACATTTTTCGAGCGATATTGTCAGCTCCGCTCTGGCGCTTGGCGGAATCACAGCGGCACATTTTGGATATTCGCAAGGCGACGCGCTGGCCGCTTTGGGACTCGTTGTGTTTATCGCCGCCGCAGGCTTCCAGATTGGCCGGCGCACGGTCAACACCCTCGTGGATACCGCTCCAAGAGGACTTGCTTCGCGGGTCAAATCGGTCGCGCGTTCTGTTTCCGGCGTGGTCGATGTCGAGACCCTCCGGCTGCGCCGGGCGGGCGCTGAGATCGTCGGCGACATCGCGATCACCGTGTCGCGCACCTTGCCGCTCGAAGACGCCGCCGCAATTGAAGCCAATGTCGCCTCCGAAATCGCCGCCCGCTATCCGGAGGTCGCCCTAAAAGTTGACGCGCGGCCCATTGCGCTCGATAACGAAACCATACTCGAAGGCGTCCTTTTGATTGCCGCCAAACGCCGCGTTCCGGTTCATCACGTGACCGTTCAGGACGTCGGAGGGCGCACATCGATCAGTTTCGACGCCGAGCTCGACGGCCAGATGAAGCATGGCGGCGCGCACGAGGTCATCTCCGCACTGGAAACAGAGATCGGCCGCGAGCTCGGGCCCGGCATCGAGGTCGAAACCCACATCGAGCCGTTGGAACCACGGCCATTAAAAGGTTACCCCGCGCCTGAGGAAATCCGCGCGGAAGTCGCCGCAGTCCTTGAAGCAATGTCCAAAAATTCTGAAATCCACAATGTGCACAACGTGCGCGTGAGGGCGACACCGGATGGCATGGTCGTCAACTATCATTGTAGAGTAAGCTCTCACCTTACCGTCAGCCAAGTGCATGCAAAAGTCGACGAGCTCGACCGGAAAATGCGGGGAGCCTTCCCTGCCATCGTCAGAATCGTCGGTCACGCCGAACCTTCGCGCGTATGAGCGAACCGCCCCCCGCGTTAACTCCGCCGCTCACCGTGCTCGCTTCCTTGCTGCATGCCCGCCGCTTTGCGGGCCTGTTCTGGTGTCAGTTCTTTTCCGTCTTTAACGATAATTTTGTCCGCAACATGCTCGCCATGCTGATCCTTTTCCGGCTTGGCGAAAGCGATGCCGGCGCGTTGATCACGCTGGCCGTTGGGATTTTTATCGCTCCCTCGCTGTTCCTTTCCGGGCTTGGCGGCGAGCTGGCCGACGCCCATGACAAGGCATGGCTCGCGCGGCGTCTCAAATTCGCGGAAATCCCGGTTCAGCTTGTTGCCGCTTTGGGACTGGTTTTATCCTCACTGCCCCTGCTCTATGCGGCTTTGTTCGGGCTCGGCGTCATTGGGGCTCTGTTTAGTCCCGTCAAATATGGCATTCTTCCGGATTTGCTGGCCAAAGAGGAGCTTCTTGCCGGCAATGCGCTTGTTGAGGCGGCAACCTTCGTCGCCATATTTTTGGGGCTCATCGCGGGCGGCCTTTCCGTCACCGGACGCTCGCCGGGAGGAACCGTACTCCAGCTTATCGCGATCGCCGTCGTTTGTTTCGCCGCCAGCCTCTTTATTCCAGAAGCGGGGCGTGGCGCAGCCGGCCTTCGCGCAAATCCCAATATTCTCGCATCGACGCGCGAGCGACTTGCTGAATTGGCCAGCGACGCAAGTCTATGGACAAGGAGCGTGGCGGTCTCCTGGTTTTGGATGAGCGGCGCCGTGGCGCTGTCGCTCGTGCCGGTCGCGGTGCGCGACAAGACGGGCGGCGGCATCGAGGTCGAAACGGCGGTCAGTGCGCTCTTTGCCCTCGGCATCGGAATTGGCTCGCTTGCCGCGGCGGTGATCGCGCGCGGGCGCATCTATTTAACACCTGTTCCTTACGCCGCGCTTGGCATGGCGGCCTTTCTCATCGACATTGGCGCGGCGACTTACTTTCTACCCGCAGCCGCAGCAGAAGTGGGCCTTGGCGAATTCTTCCGTTCGCTCATTGGAATGCGTCTCGCCGCCGACGTTGTGGGGCTTGCTTGCGCCGGCGGACTTTTTGTTGTGCCGCTGTTTACCGCGATCCAGGCCGATGCCTCCAAAGACCGCCGCGCCAGAATCGTCGGCGGCGTAAATATTTTGAATTCGGCTTTCATCGTCCTGGGCGTGCTCGCGACTGGAATGCTGCAAAGCCGCGCAATTGGCATAAGCGAGCCGGTGCTCCTTGCCGCTCTCGGGGTGCTTAATCTCGGTGCGGCCTTTTATGTCAGGTCTGTATCCCGCGGTGCGAGCTGAATGCTCTCCTGCATAACGGCAAGCGCGCGACCAGAGCCAGGTCTGCGGTTAGTCTGGAGAAATTCAGAATCACGTTCATTAAGATGGGCGCCGACCATATCCTGTCTTCTCTGCCAAATTGAGACAGCCGCGCGGCAAGAGGAACATTGCGATCAGTGATAATCGCTACAACTAATGTCTCACCAACGCGGAGCTATGCCTTGACGCGGGAAGGAGTGATGAAGCACCCATTGACCGGAAATCAGGTCGACTCCGCCGCGGGAATGACATACTAATCGGATAGCGTGTTGGCTCGTTACGGCGTTGAACGTTGAAAACTCATGTCATCCTTGTTACGCGCCTCTAGGCTGAAAGCTCTCGTGGCCACGACCTTATCGGCCATTTTCCTGCAGGCTCTTTCAATGAGCGCGCAAGCTGACGTAAAGGTCAGCGGCGACGCGGACGCCCTAAGGATCGAAGCGAGCGATGCGTCCCTCGAGGAAGTGCTTGCTGCGCTGGGCAGGAATTCTGGTCTGCAATACCACTATCCGGCAAATCTTAGCCACTCCGTCTCCGGGACTTTTGCAGGCTCGCTTCGGCAGGTGCTCTCGCGCCTGCTGCAAGGCTACAATTTTGTCGTCGAAAGCTCCGAGAGCGGCACGAGGGTTGTGATTTACGAACTAAATCCCGGCAACGGCGGCGGCATCGACATCACCCGTAATAGCCTTCAAGAGCCCACCGCCAATCCCTTGCGCCCAGCCGCCGCGTGGCGGCCAGAACGCGGCGGCGTTTTACCCCGCGTGCCAGGAGCGGACCGGGCGCGTTCAGCTCGCACGCGCCGTCCGCCAATCACCCGGTAGATTAGAAAGATCCACGCGCCGGGGCTACAGCCGCGTCCATTGTTCCAGAACCGAGACGACCGTGCCGGTGAGGCGGTTAAGTTCCTCCTCGCTGATTGTAAAGGCCGGCGTGAGATAAACGATATTCCCAAAAGGCCGCACAAAGACGCCGGCCTCGATGAACTGACGCTTGAGTTCGTTCATATTATCGATGCGGTCGAGGTCGACCACGCCGATTGCGCCGTTTACTCGCACATCGCGCACATGCGGAAAGGCGCGCGCAGGTTCGAGATCGCGGACGAGCGACGCTTCGATGGTCGCAACTTGGGCAAGACGCGGTTCGCATTCAAAAAGATCGAGCGAGGCATTTGCGGCGGCGCAAGCGAGCGGATTGGCCATATAGGTCGGGCCGTGCATGAGCGCGTGGTTTGGGTTCTCGGAAAGAAAAGCATCGAAAACTTTTTTCGTGGTTACCGCCGCGCCGAGCCCCATGGTTCCGCCGGTCAGAGCTTTCGAAAGAGTGATGATATCGGGAGCAACACCCGCAGCCTCGCAGGCGAACATGGTTCCCGTGCGGCCAAAACCGGTAAAAATCTCGTCGAAAATCAAAAGCAGCCCGTGCCTGTCGGCCGCCGCCCTTAGGTGCCGGAGCACGTTAGGCGCGTGAAACGCCATGCCGCCGGCGCCTTGCACCAAAGGCTCGACAATGATGCCGGCAAGATTTTCCGCATGGCGCTCAAGCAACAAATCAAACGCTTCGACGTTCGAGGCATTTAGGGGCAGCTCGGTGATAAGTTGTTGCGGCAAAATGCTCGCAAAGAGGCGGTGTATTCCCTCTTCGGGATCGCAGACCGACATCGCCCCAAAAGTGTCGCCGTGATAGCCGCCCTTGAACGCGACAAAGCGGTTGCGCTGACTTTCGCCTTGATTGACCCAGAACTGCACCGCCATTTTCAGCGCGATTTCAACCGCGACCGAGCCGCTGTCGCAGAAAAAGACCCGGTCAAGCCCCTCGGGTAAGAGTGCGGCAAGACGCCGCGCAAGAGTAAGCGCAGGCTCATGCACAAGCCCCCCGAACATGATATGCGGCATCAGGCCGAGCTGATGCGAAACGGCATCGCGAATGTGCGGGTGATTGTAGCCATGGCAGGCGGTCCACCAGCTCGCGATGCCGTCGATGAGTTCGCGCCCACCGGCAAGATAAATCCGGCTTCCCTGCGTCCTGACCACGGGCAGCGGCTCTGCGGCCGTCTTCATTTGCGTATAGGGCAGCCAAATATGCGCCATGCCGCGGGCAAACCAGTCCGGTGGAGCGCTTTGCACTTACATCACACCTAGGTTTGATGGTGCCGCCCGAGCTCTTGCAACTAGTGCCGCTGCAATCCCTCAAAAGTCGAACGCGTGCAAAATGAGGCGCAAACAGACCGTGGCCCGCAACAATCAAACAGATCATGGCCCGCAACAAGCGGGCCATGATTTTTTTGCATTTCTTTAGCTTATTCCGGCCTGCCCGCGCGAAAGTCCTCTGTTTCAGTCAGCCGGAAGCCTATCACAGGTTATAGGCACGCTCGCCATGATCGGAAATGTCGAGCCCTTCGAGCTCGGCTTGCTTCGTTGCTCTGAGACCGATGGTCAGGTCGACGAACTTATACAGGATCGCCGAGCCGCATCCCGACCAGAAGAGCGTGAACAGCACGTTCTTCGTCTGGATGATGACCTGCGCTCCCATGTCATATGTGCCTTGCGCCCCTGAGCCCGGGTTGATCGTGTAATCGGTGATTCCCGTCCCGCCGAGATAGGGAGCGACGAGAATCCCGGTGCCGATCGCTCCAATGATACCGCCGATACAGTGCACGCCGAACACGTCGAGAGCGTCGTCATACCCGGCTTTCGGCTTCACAACGGCGCAGAATAAGTAGCAAACCGAACCCGCTATTATCCCGAGAACGATCGATCCCATCGGACCGGCAAAGCCGGATGCCGGCGTCACTGCGACAAGGCCCGCGACCGCGCCCGAGACCATGCCAAGCAGCGAGGGTTTACCCTTGAGCGCCCACTCGGTGAACATCCAGCCGAGTGTAGCGGCAGCCGTCGCGACCATCGTGTTCACGAAGGCGAGCGAAGCCATACCCGTCGCCTCGAGGTTCGAACCAGCGTTGAAGCCGAACCAGCCGACCCAAAGAAGCGAAGAGCCGATCATCGACATCATGACCGAGTGCGGCGGCGCGATATCGTGCGGATATCCGATCCGCTTGCCGAGGATCAAACAGCCGACCATGCCGGCGATGCCCGAGTTGATATGGACCACCGTGCCGCCCGCGAAATCGAGCGCGCCCAATTTATTGAAGTAGCCCGCATTGTTGAGAACCGCGTCGAGGGCTTTTTGTGCATCTGCCTTGGCAGCCTCGTCCGGTGCGGCGGCCAGTGCCTTCGCGGCATCGCCGATCGCATCGGGACCCGCCCAATACCAAACGCCATGTGCGATGGGAAAATAAACGAAGGTCACCCAAAGCAGGATAAAGACAAAGACCGCCGAAAACTTCATGCGTTCCGCGATGGAGCCAACAACCAAGGCCGGGGTAATCATGGCGAAGGTCATCTGAAAGACCATATAGGCATATTCGGGAATGACGACGCCGTTGGAAAAGGTCGCGGCAGTCGAATCGGGCGTCATTCCCTTGAGAAACGCCCGGTCAAATCCGCCGACCAGATTGTTCCATTCATATCCCTGGAGAAAGTTCAGCCACGAGATGTCACTCCCGGCTAAGGGCACGAGCGCATGGCTTCCCTCCCGAAAGGCGAGCGAATAGCCGTAAAGGCACCAAACCACGCCGACCATTGCCACAATCGCGAACACCTGGGCGGCCATCGAGGCCGCGTTTTTCGGGCGCGCCATACCGGCGTAGAAGAGTGCGAGGCCCGGAATCGACATCATAAGGACGAGCGCCGACGAGGTCAGCATCCAGGCGGTATCGCCCTTATTTGCAACCGGGGCTGCGGTATCGGCGAAGGCCATTCCCCCAGCGCTCGCGGCGATGATGAGCCCTAAACCGATTGCCCGGGGGGCGATCCTTGGAAGTAAACAGAGTTTCATGTCCTGCTCCTGGGAATTTCGAAATGAAGGCGGGTAGCGTCAGATGGCTTCCTGATCGCGTTCTCCGGTGCGAATCCGGACCGCTTGCTCCAGCGTGGTGACGAATATCTTTCCGTCACCGATTTCACCTGTCTTGGCCGCCGAGGTGATGGCA
>JACXTT010003605.1_pt1 | contig 23656 bp, 16 predicted proteins | sample 9270951 | NCBI WGS metagenome assembly JACXTT01 (sample SAMN15532306, study PRJNA645909) | rock metagenome | isolation source: weathered quartz diorite | place: Puerto Rico | collected 2017-06-21
CGGGTGGGCGTGATCCACCGCGACATCAAACCGTCGAACCTCATGCTGACCGAGGGCGGCACGCTGAAGATCATGGACTTCGGCATCGCCCGCATCCAGGGCTCGCAACGCCTGACGCGCCAGGGCGACGTGGTGGGCACGCTCGCCTACGCCTCGCCGGAACAGTTGCGCGGCAACGAGGGCGACGGTCGGAGCGACCAGTACAGCCTCGCGACGGTCCTCTACGAAATGCTGTCTGGACGGCTGCCGTTCAGTGCGACGAGCGACTACGAACTGATCCGCGCCCAGGTGGAAACCGTGCCGCCGCCGCTGGCGCCGCTGTGCGGGGATCTCGATCCGGACGTGGAGGGCGCGCTGATGCGGGCCCTGTCCAAGTCGCCGGAGGAGCGGTTCGAGACGGTGGAGGATCTGGGCCGCGCGCTGGGGGCGTCGGCCTTACTGGCGGATGCGCCGGACATCGTGCGCGACGGCGTCTGGCAGTCATTCCTGGCGCACGAACTGCAGGCCACTCGCGTCGCGCCGCCGCATACGACGGTGACGGCGACCGGGCGGGGCGACGCGGAACCGGGCACGGCTTCGGGGAGGACGGCGTCGTGTGAGGCGACCGATCGTGCCACGCCGTTGTTTACGCCATCCATCACACTGTCGCCTGCGACTACGGCAATGCCCCGCGCGGTGACCGCAAAGACCGACGCGCCGCCGTCCCGCACCGCCGCGCGACCCGCAACCGGCAATACCGCCGCCAGTCCGGCGCCTGCGCCCGCCCGCTCGCGCCTCATGGTATTTGGCGCGGCCGGCACCGGCGTCGTGGTGGCAGCCGGTGTGCTGTCGTGGGTGCTGATGCACCAGCCCGAACCTGGGCCGCAGCGGACCGTTGCGACCGTCCCGGTCCAGCCGGCGCCGTCGCCCCAGCCGCCCGTGGAAGAGACGCCTGTCAATCTCCCGCCGATCTCGCTGGTCCCGCAGCCCCCGGCGCCGGCGAACCCGGCGTCACCGGCGCCCGGTCCGGCAGCGCCGGCCGGAAATATGCCGCCGCCCGATCTGGAAGGCAGCGTCGCGCAGGTGCTCGATTCCGGGGCGCTGATCGTGTCGGGGAAGATCGTCAACCTGTTCTCCATCGTCGGTGAGGACGGCAGGCCGGCGAAGGCCATGCAGCGCTATCTGAAGGACAAGGGCAACCGGCTGCAGTGCTTCGCGAAGGGCAAGGCATTCCAGTGCTTCGCCAGCGGCGAGGACATTGCGGAGCACGCCCTGCGCAGCGGCTGGGCGCGCACGCGGGCCGGTGCGCCCGCGCCTTATTCCGCCGCGGAGCAGGAAGCGCGGCGCGCGCGACTCGGCGTGTGGGCAACGTAGTGGGGAGAGGCGGTGTCGCCTGACAACTCGAGGGGAACTCCAATGAAAGCATGGACGTCGTCGATTGCCTGCCTGAGCGTGGCAGGCGCGCTGGTCGCGGGATGTGCGCAGGATGGCTCGATGAACCTCGGCAGCATGGACAAGACCACGTCGGGTGCGCTGATCGGCGCAGGCGCCGGGGCGCTGGTTGGCGGCGTGGCCGGCAAGGGCAACGCGGGGGCCATTGTTGTGGGCGGGCTGGCCGGCGCGCTGCTCGGCGGCATCATCGGCAAGGTCATGGACGATCGCGACCGAGCGGCGCGGGAAGCCGCACTGAAGCAGGCGCTGCAGACGTCGGAGAACAACAAGCCTCACACCTGGCACAACGCGAAGACCGGCAACTCCGGCTCGATCAAGCCGCTCAGCGGGTACTCGAAGTCGCCGAGCGCGAAGACGTGCCGCGACTTCTCGGAGACGTATGTGAAGGAAGGCAAGTCGTACGAACAGACGTCGCGGGCATGTCGCAATGCAAACGGCGAGTGGGAGCTGGCCAGCCAGAAGTGAATGCCGGGGACGTCGGTCATGGAACGCAGGCGACGCGTGCTGCTGTCGTGCGTGGTGCTCGGATTCGGCGGCGGTGTCGCCGTCGGCATGGCGGCGGGGCAGGGCGGCGGGCCAGCCGAGGAAAGAGGTCGGGACGGCATGCTGCGCAGCGGCACGGCGTTCTTTGTCACGCGCTCCGGGGAGATGCTTACCAGCGCGCACGTCGTTCGGGGATGCCGGCGGATCGAGGTCTGGGCAGGCGACGGAAAGCGCCTGCCGGCTTCGCTGGTTGCGACGGACGACCGCCGCGACGTGGCGCTGCTCGCCACGCAGCATGCCGTGGCCGCTGCCGTGAGGCCAGTGGCGCGGAACGCGCGTCAGGGCGCGCCGGTCTACACGATCGGCTTCGGCCTTACGCCCTCGTCGCCGCTTGTGCCGGTGATGACGCGCGGCCAGTTTCGCGGCAACGCCCAGCCGAAGGGGCACAGGTTTTTCGTGTTGCGTGCCGCGCTGCACGAAGGCAACAGCGGCGGGCCGGTCGTCGATGCGAAGGGCGGGCTGCTCGGCATGGTCGTGGGCCGGTACGCGAAGAAGCCCGATCTCGGCGTCGCGGTGCCAGCGGCGGATCTCGCGCAGTTTCTTGAGGTGCATTCCCCGGCCGGCGAGCCGGCCACGCGCGCGGCAGATATGGAGCCGGACGCGGCGTTGCGGCAGATATCGGCGCTGGTCCAGTGCGTGGACTGACCGGCCGGGACCGACGGTCGCCCGCACCTATACTCAATCGGACGGCCTGCGCCGCATCGGTCGTGCAGGTCGACATGATAGGGGAGCATCGATATGGTACACGTCACACGGACACTCCGGCCCCGCACCTTGCTGGTGGTCCTCTGCCTTCTCTGCGTAGCACCAGCATCCCGAGCGGGCGGCAACCTCGTGTTGAAAGAGGAGGACATCAGCGAGCAGGCGATCATCAACGCCCTGGTCCCGCATGCTCCGTTGCCGAACGACCCGGCTGCGAACGAGCCTGCCGACCGGACCGAGACGCTAGGCATCCGCTTCCGCGACGGCCCCGCCATGCCCGACGGCAGCGCCGGGGCGATAGCAGCAACGTCGACAAACCTCCTCGTCACGTTCACCAGCAATTCAGCGAAGCTGACACGGAGCGCACGCGTGGCGCTCGACAAGGTGGCGCGCGGATTAAAGTCGAACCAGCTTTCGCCCTACCGATTCCGAGTGGAAGGCCATGCCGATCCCCGCGGCTCTGCGCCGGCTAACCTCAAGCTTTCGGAAAGCCGCGCCGAGGCGGTGGTGGAGTACCTGACGGTAGAGGGCGGGGTGCCCGCGAGCCGCCTCACACCGGTAGGAAAAGGCTCGGCTGAACCTCTGAACGTGCAGAATCCCACCGCGCCTGAAAATCGCCGCGTGACCATCGTCACTGTGCAACCCTGACCCGCACGGCACGGGCGGGACCGCCGTAGGCGGCGCCCGGGTATGCGGTGGCTAAACAGAAATGCCAGTCCGAGCCTGGCCGTTGACGGTCGGCTAAGGCCAACCCATCCGGGCGCGCAAGTACTCTAACAACGAACTTCATTCATCCAGACTTGCCAACTACGGCTACACCGCTACCTGACCTCGGGAAAGCACGCAACCAGAATGCGAAACAGCCTCGCAGGCTCTACCGCCACGAGGCTGTTACTCATTCCCAGAATAGCACTTGCCGCTGGGCCCGATTTGCTCAATGCAGATTTGGTAGTACCTTGGTGTGCTCGACCTGCACCGCTTGCAGTTCGTGTGGCTTAAGTCCAAGCAACGCCAGGATAGTAGGCGCTATCTGGTTGGTCTGGACAGGGTCGTCGACGATATTCTGGCTAATGCCAGCCCCCCACACAACAATGGGCACGTGGCGGTCCTGCCTGGCGTCGCCGCCGTGCTCGGCAATCTTGGACAACTTTCCGCCGGCATAGACCGTACCCTGCTGCGCGATACCAACGAGGTCCGGCACGCGATCGTCGTTACTCCCGACACCAAACAGATCAGCGACCTCTTCTCCAGCGTAGATCTTCGTCGCGCCAGCCTGGCTGAACGCCTTTGTGACCGCAGTGCCAGTTGCGTCGGAGCCCAGGCCGTTGCCGGAATAGCCAAGCAGGAAATTCTTGGCAAAGCGAATGGCGGCGGGGGACCGGTCGTTGAACCACATCAGGATGCCGTCATCATCGATCGCGTGTGCAACGAGGTGCGATTTGGATGGGTCCTTGCACGTGGCAGCGAACTTTTCCCAGGCGCAATTCAGCGCATCGATCATGTCGCTATCATTGATGATTGTGAGATCGGCGCGGTTCTGCGGCGACTGGCCGTGTTTCGCCGACAGGATGACGACAGTATTGGTCGGGTCAAGCTCGCTCACCATCATAGCCAACTGGTTGTTGACGAAGTTCAACGCGCTTTGCAACACCACGCCGGGCGTCGTTCCGTTCGCGGCGTAGCCACCCAGTCCGCCGGGCACTTTGTTGCCGGTGTTACTCGGATCCGGGTAGTAGTTCGATTTGTTGAGCTTCTGCGCGGTCGACACGGACTGGAAGTTCATGCCGAATATGGCCGGGGTACCTGGTTTGCCATTGCCGGCATGGTCGAAGCCCTTGATCCAGTTGATGACGGCCTTCACCTTGAAGCTGTCGTAGCGTTGTGTGTTGGTGTTGTCCTTGGTCCAGTCGTCGCCGGGGGCGGCAGGCGGCGTCGGGTCCGTTACCGAGCTGTTGATCTCGGGGGCGAACAGGTCATCGATGCCCTGACCGGAGGGCCCGTTGAGAATCTCATAGGCGGCGTGTTTGTCCGCCCAGGCCGTGTGCAGCCCGTGCTTTTTCGCAACCTCGAAGATCGTGTTCACCTTGAGGTACTGATGCGGATAAACCGGCTGGCAGGTTACAGGAGATACAGGCAGGAAGGCCGGGTTGATCAGGTCTTGCGCGTGCCCGGTCAATTGGGAAATCTTCGAGAAGTCGGCGTACAGACCCGGGATGCCTTGTCCGCTGTCCAGCCGGTTTTGATCCTTGGCAATCACTTCGGCATAAAACACTTCGGCACCTGGCTTAGTGCTGTGGCAGTTGGCCGCGGCAGTGCCCTGCGGCAACAGACTGCGACTGTAGGCGTCGTCGTAATAGATACCCGTGGTCCTGGGGTTGCCACCCGTGACCTGGCCGACCATCCCGGGGAACGAGTCCGAGGGGAATGGCGTTTGCGCATTCGTGTAGGCGACGCCGTGCCGGGCCAGTAACGCAAGAGTCGAATTCGGATTTGCGTTGACGAACCAATCCAGGTCGGACTGGTGCAGGCCATCGACCGAAACCAGCAGGACATGTTTCGCATGCGGTTGACGGGCGTCGTCGTCCGCATGCGCGGACGCTGTCAGTCCACAGGCCAGCGACAAGATCACGGCAATATTAAGTCTTCTTGCTGCGCGCATGATATCTCCTCAGAGGACTGCCACAGGGCAGTTGGGAGACGCTATCGACCGTCCATGTCCGAACGGTGTCATTGAAAGCGTGGAAGCGTAACAAATTGTGTGCCGCATCCTAAGGCGCAAACAGCAAGGGTCATGATGTAGGGCGAAGAACGGCCGGTGCGGCTCCCGCCACAGGTGCTTCACCCCGCCGCTCAATGACCATTCAGTAAGCCTGCGGATGGCATGCCGACAGATCGCAAATGCCAGAACGGGAAACGAAAGACAACCACTGCGCGACGATCATTCAACGCGCTAGCGCACAAAGCGGCGACGTACTGCAGTGCAAACCTCAAAAAGACGCCCCGGTGCCGGGGAACACGCGGGGCGCCAAACGGGTAGTTCGCAGGCGGGATCGGCGCCTGCAAGCGCAAGAATAGGCACCCCGTAGCCACGCTTATGACAACTTGTGTTGGGGAGCACACAAGTTGTAGCAAAAGAGCCCTGCGTGGTGAGCAGACATGAAAGAGACAATCACCTACTCGGGTTATGTCGCGTACGTTGCCGAAATGCTTCCCGGCGCCAGCATTGCACGCGGGGGCGGTGGTGACCCATATGCCAGACGTCGGGAACACAAGAGGCGCCGCGACCCGTGGTCAACCGCATCAATCAACAGCCGATAGACACCCCTGGCGTGGAAGTCACGAATACCGTTTATGTCATAGCGCCGCGGCAATGCCAGAAGGAGGCGATGCACCTGCTGGAAGAGGCATTGGAGGGAAGCAACCATCCCACCCGCGACCTGGTGGTCCATGCCTTTGGCGCAGACGATGTGGAGATCGAGGCCGTGCTCATGGCGACATCGGTCGATGGCGACGAGCTCGATCGCGTCGTAGCGCAACTGACGGAGTCCAATGCAGTCAGTCAGGCTTTCTGGAGTCCGAGCACCACGGAGTGAGGCAGCAATTGGCATTCATGGTAGGGGTATCTCGAAGATCCACTTCAGGGTCCACCTGTCGGCGGCGCGTGACAGGCCGCGGCCGACGCCGAAGTTAAAGGGAATAGGACCGCGCGTGACGTCGATGGCCACGTAGAGAACTTGTGCCTGTCCCGACCCGGTGGCCGGATGATTCACGCGCCCAAGGTCCATGTAATATTCGAGCCCTCCGCGCATGCCGTTCATGAGGGTGCGGGCAGCCTTGAAGGCCGGCGCGGCGGTCGGCACGCCGCTCTTTGTGGGACCAGCCAAATCCCAGTCAAGGACCGGATTGAAGGCGAAGAGCCACCGGGCATCCTGGTAGCCGAAAATCGGACGCAGTTCCAAGGCCCGGGTGGCCGGATCGAAGCGTGGGTCGACGTGGGCGAGCTCGACGTTGGCGCCGGCGAAATACCCGATGCCATCCACGGGCTGCAGCGGGAGCCATTTGATTCTGAACTTCGGGCCGGTCACATAGTAGGTGTTGTCGCGGGACAGGACGGTCGGAATGTACAGGCCCAATTCCCAGTCGTGCGCCAGCCCGTAGGAAAACTCTGCCGTAGCACGCCAGCCATGAGCGGTTGTCACCTCCCCTGGGTAGGAGGGCGTAGAGTGCCCGCTTGGGGTGGTATTCACGTGTAGTTCGAGACCGAATTCACCAGGCGCATTTATGTCGCCGGTGTAGACCTGGATCTCATCAGGCAGGGCTGCGCAGGCGGGCGCAATGAGCCAGCGGCCGAAGCAAAGCCCAAGGGCCGGCAGAAGGAGACGGTACAGCATGGCCATGGGCGCCAAACGTAGCGAGATCTACCAATATCATAGCTGCGAAGAATTAACGGATTATTCCTTGCCCGCGTCTGCACAGATTCGGCTTGGAAGATGCGCCCGGGGCCCACCAAGCCGCCTATGATGAGGCTCGATTCGATCTCCGCATCATCCGCGCCGAAGCAATGCCAACACCACTTGGGCTGAATGCGCGCCGTAGAGGGTTTTCAGGAAATCAAGGGTCATATCCGATTCTCCGGATCAATGCACGCTGCAACGGCAGCCAAGTGATGCAGCGGCTCAAAGTTCTGCGTGGAAACGCACGCCGTAGACTTTCACCGGGCCGCGGTCGCGGTTGTAGCCTGGGTTCTTGATGTACTGAAAGTCGGGGCTGATCCACAGGTGCTTGATCGGCTGAAAGCTGTAGAAGACCTCCAGGATCTGTTCCTTGCCATAGTTCAGCGCGCCGTCGCCCAGAAAGGCTCCAAGGCCGCCGTTGGCAAGATAGTCGCGGTGCGCGCTGCCCAGCATGTTGACGGCGATGGCAAGGCCGAGCGAGTCCTGCGGACGCGCCCAGCGCTGGCCGGTGAGGATGCCGCCGAACGACACACTGCGACCGACCTCGGTGAAGGCATAGGTCTCGGTCTTGTCGTCCGACCAGTCTGCGCGGGCGAACAAGCCGAGCGTTTCGCCAATCTTCTGCTCGAAGCTCAGCCCTACGCCAACCTTGGCATGCTCGCGGCGCACGGCACCGACATCGGGCGTATCGCCCGTGCTGTTGGCCAGTGCGATCGCATCATGGAACGCGCCCATCTTTGCCTTGTTGCGCCACAGCAATAGACGCACCTTCCCTTCTTGACCGGACAGCGTATAGCGTCGCTCCAGCTCGAGCTGGTCGCCGTAATGCTCCAGGAAGCGGGTGTCCAGTTCGAGGCCGTTGGATTCAATCGGCTGCAGGAAGCGGCCGATCCGTACCGCCCAGTCATCGTAGTAGTACTCGAGCGCGAGCCCCCAGTTGTAGCCCCGGGCGTCTGCCGCATAGTCGAACGAGCCATGCGTCAGGAACGACCAGTTCAGAAACTGCGTGCGAGGATCGTGCGCGTATTCAACGGCATTGAAGATGTCGAGCACGGGCATGTTGCCGGCCGTCAGCACCAGGCGGCGCTTGTCGACGGTACCCGCGAACTGGTTGAACTCCGCATCCACCTGCTCCTCACCGCCCCCAAGACCCCACGTCTGGCGCAGGAATGCACGAGCGCGAAACACGGTCGGACTCGGGCCGGACACCTTGGCCAGCTCGCCGTTGGTGAGCCCGCCCAGGCCATGCAGCCCAGAGAAGGCTACGCCCTGCACCACCTCCGGATTGAAATGAAACTCGGCGCCCTTCCAGGGCTTCAGACCCAGATCGAGCGTGGCTGTCCAGGAATAGCTCTTGTCACGCTGCGAAGCAAGACTGTTATCGCCGGAGTAGGCAGCATTGAAGCTCGGCTTGCGCTGCCAGACATAGGTGGTCTGGGCGTGAAACGAGAATGGACTGGCGTCTTCGGCCGGACCTGTGCTCTGCGGTGCAGATGGATTGGCTTCATGGGCATGCGCCGGCGTGAGCCCGGCCAGAATCAGTAACAGTGCGATGGGGGTGATTGCACGGCGCGCCCTATAAACGCTATGCAGGATGGGCAGGGACGCGACGACGAAGTGAACAAGAACAAACGACACAAGACCTCCCTCGTGCGCTTCTGTGGCGCACGTAGGCATGGCAACCGATCGCGCGGCGCAGCTTTAGCCGAGACGAGCACCGTCCTCGGCCCTTCGCCGCCGACAAAGGTCGCAAACAGAAAATGGGAGAGGTCCGCACGGAGAACCCGCGCGAATGCCACTACCCGCCGTATCGGCCAGGCAGTGGCGAGATATCGCCTTGACTGACTAGCCGTTCAGATTTCGGCCTGAGGCCTACAAGAACAACTGTCCACGGGAATTATCATGAGTGATGACGGTGCGGAGCATATCAATAAGGCACTTTCGTCCGCAACTGAATTCTTCTTAAGGTACAAGCGCGCAGACTCTACCTCTTCTGACAGCTCCGGATAGGCTGTCGTAGAGGGTGAGCGCCCCTGAAAAAGCTCATTTCAGAATCCATCGCAACGATGATATGGATGGCGTGTGAAGTCCCGCCCTTTGCATGGCCCAAGGTACACCAGCATCACCAAGCGCCAACGGCACGCCGATCGGCGTCATCCCTCCTGGCGCAAATCGCCACGGCGCCCCCCAGCTCGTTAGCCACTGTCCCAGATGGGTTGGCTACGGCCCTTCATCGACTGGGGTTTTTCCATTCCACGCCTGATGGCCGAAATGACGTTGCATCGACCGGTTGAATCCGCACCGATGAAGAGACGATCGCCAATCCGGGCTTGGATGGCCAGCTCCAGTTGGGCGGATTCCTGTTCGGCAAGTGGCTTCAGTTCAGGCCAACCAGCCTGTAACCCACCCCCAATTCTGTAACGAAGTGGCGGGGCTTTGTTGGATCGACCTCCAGCTTTTGCCGCAAATTCCCCATGTAGATGCGTAGGTAATGATCGCGCTCTACCGCATTCGGTCCCCACACCTCCACCAGCAGGTTGCGGTGCGTGAGGACGCGCCCGTGGCCTTTGATCAAGGCGGCGAGCAGGCGGTATTCGATTGGCGTCAGTCGCACCAACTCGCCTTGACGCTTGACTTCACGCCCGGCGAGATCCACCGTCACGTCGCCGAAGGTCACCACTGCAGCTTGGTCGCGGCCTGCCAGTAAGGCGCTGCGGCGCAGTTGCGCCCGCACCCGCGCCAGTAGTTCCGGCACGCCGAAGGGCTTCACTAGGTAGTCGTCGGCGCCGGCGTCCAACGCCGCCACCTTCTCCTCCTCACGATCGCGTGCTGAGAGCACGATCACAGGAGCGAGGGTCCAGCCGCGCAGTTCCGAGATCAGCTCGCGGCCGTCGCGGTCGGGAAGGCCAAGATCGACAATAAACAACTCGGGCTGACGACTGGCGGCTTCAATCAGCGCGCGCGCTGCGGTCTCGGCTTCGAACATACTGAAGCCTGCGGCCTCCAACGCAGTGCAGACAAAGCGACGAATATGGGCGTCGTCTTCGACAATCAGGATGCGGGCGTTGGATGTCATGGTGAGCGCTCGCTCGGCAAAGCGTTCAGGCCGCCGCGCTGGATTCGATGTCGGCAACGTTGGGCGGGGTGTCCAGCGGCAGCGTGAAAACGAAGCGGGCACCTCCCTCGCTACGGTTCTCGGCCCGTATGTGCCCGCCGTGGGCCGCCACGATCGCGCGGCAGATTGCCAGGCCCAGGCCCACACCGGGCTGGGCGGACTCGCTCTCACCTCGTTCGAATTTGCCAAACAACTTCTCTTCGCGCCCTGGTGGCAGGCCTGGGCCATTGTCGTCGACGGTTACCTGAAGGACGTCGTCACCTGCGTTAGCCGAGACCACTACCTCGCTTCCTGGCGGAGTGTACTTGGCCGCGTTCTCCAGCAAATTCACCAAGACCCGCTCGATCAACACCGGATCAAACTCGCACAACGGCAAGTCAGCCGGCAGCCGGGCACTCACTTTGTGTCCGGCCAGAATCAGTTCGAGCTGACGGCGAGCCGAGCCCAGCACTTCCTCCAGGGACTGCCAATCTCGCTTGGGCTTGACCGCACCTGCTTGCAGGCGAGCCATATCCAGTAGTTTCACCACCAGTTCGGTGATGCCCTTGGCCTGGTCCCGCATGGCGACGGTCAGCTCCTGCCGCGTCTCGAGGGGCAACGTGTTCTGCGTGAGCGTATCCGCCAGGCCGACCAGCGCCGTCAAGGGGGTACGCAAGTCGTGCGAGACGGCGGCCAGCAGGCTGTTGCGCAGCCGTTCCCCTTCCATGTGGACCAGGGCATCCTGCGCGACTTCAACGAAGTGAACGCGCTCGAGCGCCAACGCGATTTGCGCGGCGCAGGCATCGAGTAGTCGCATGTCTTCCGGCGTGTCGAACAGCGCCATGTCCGCTGGCTGGATCGCCAGCACGCCGCGGGTGCGGATCGGTGCCTTCAGTGGCAGATAGCGCGCCGGCGTCGACGGCAGCGTATCGGTGCCCTGGCCGGCCGAGAGCTGGTGATCGTAAACCCATTGCGCCACGCTATCGTCGATGGGCGCCAGCGTGGCACTATCGGGTGCCTCGTGCGGTTCGCGAACCCGTTCCTGACTGTCGGGCAGCAGGATTGCCGATTTGGCGCGGAAGATGGCGTCAACCCGCTCGACCGCGATGCCGACGATCTGCTCGGTGGTCAACGCTGCTGAAAGGTCGCGCGCCAAGCTCGCTAGTTCACCGGCGCGCCGTTCGCGCACGCGCGCAATCTTGGCTTCAAAGCGCAACTGGGCGGCCAACTGGCCAATGACCAGCGCCACCACGAGCATCAAGGCGAACGTGAAGAAGTATTGGGTGTCGTGGACTGTGAAGCTGAGCTTCGGTGGCACGAAGAAGAAATCGAAACCAAGCACCGACAACATCGCCGCCAGTGCACCGGGGCCGCGCCCGTAACGTATGGCAACCCCTACCACAGCGAGCAGAAAGACCATGACGACGTTGGCCAGGTCAAACACGGACAGCAGGCCGGCCGTCAGCACCGTGGTGGCTGCGACCACGGCAATGGCCGCGCCGTAGGCTTGCCAGTCCACATGGGCAGGTGCCTCTCGTCGCTCGCTTGCCGGTGGTTTGGTGTCGTCAACGCCGACAAGATAGAGGTCCTGCTCGGCTGATTGTTCGGCCAGTCGGTCCGCCAGGCCGGGCAGGAGCTTACGGCGCCAGCCGGGCTTGAGCCGGCGGCCTATCACGACCTTGCTGGCATTGCGGCTCTTGGCATAGGCCGCCAGCGTGACAGCTGCATCGGTCCCCGCCAGCGTGGTGGTCTCCGCACCCAACTCCTCGGCCAGCTTGAGAACGTCCAGGACGCGTGCGCGCCTGGCAGGCGGCATGCGCAGCAGCGCCGGGGTCTCGACATAGGCGGCTATCCAGTCGGCCTGGAGCTTGGCGGCCAGCCGGGCAGCGGCGCGCACGAGCTTTTCGCCACTCGCGCCCGGGCCGACGCAGACGACCAAACGCTCCTTGGCCTGCCAGACATTGGCAATGGAGCGGTCAGCACGGTAGGCGCGCATCTGTGCGTCGACCCGATCGGCGGTGCGGCGCAGGGCCAGCTCCCGCAGCGCAATCAGATTGCCTTTGCGGAAGAAGTTCCGGGCGGCGCGCTCGGCCGCATCGGCCAGATAGACTTTTCCGGCGGCAAGCCGCACAAGGAGCTCGTCCGGTGGCAGGTCGACCAGTGCCACCTCGTCAGCGGTATCGAATACGCGGTCAGGTACAGTCTCGCGCACACGAATGCCGGTGATCGATCCGACCACGTCATTGATGCTTTCGAGGTGTTGCACATTGAGCGTGGTGTAGACGTCAATACCCGCCGAGAGCAACTCGTCGACGTCCTGCCAGCGCTTCTGATGCCGGCTTCCTTCTACGTTGGAGTGCGCCAGTTCGTCCACCACGATCAGTGCCGGCCTCAGCGCCAGCGCGGCGTCGAGGTCGAATTCACTCAGCAGCCGGTCACGGTAGGCGATCTTGCGCAACGGCAGCATCGGCATGCCCTCAAGCAGGAGGGCTGTTTCGGCACGGTCATGCGTATCCACCGTGCCAATGAACAGGTTCACCCCTTCGGCCACCTTCTGCCGGCTGGCTTGCAGCATGGCGTAGGTCTTGCCAACACCAGCGCAGGCACCGAAGAATATCTTCAGCTTGCCACGCGAGGCAGCCTGTTCTTCCTCCCTGATCGCGTCCAGCAGGCGGTCGGGATCAGGGCGATCGACATCCATGGTCCACCTATGTGGTTCCAGAAACGGCGCGCTTCCTGACGCCGCACAAGCACGTGAGTGGCGGTCCTTGCCAGACTGCCGGTTCAAGCCTTGTCGAGCGCCAGGTTCAGCTTGAGTATATTTACGGTCCCATCCCCAAAGATACCCCAACTGGGGCCCTCGACGTAGCGGTCGACCAGCTCCCTGACCCTGTCGGGCGCCAAGCCGCGGGCCTTGGCGACGCGCTCGACCTGATAGTAGGCGGCCGCCGGGGAGATATGCGGGTCCAGGCCGGAAGCAGATGCGGTGACAAGGTCAGCCGGCACGGGTCCCGTCTGGGTCGGGTGGGCGGCCCGAATCAAGTCGACACGCGCCTTGACTGCGTCAATCAGGACCGGGTTGGTCGGCCCGAGGTTGGAGCCGCCGGAGGCCGTTGCGTTGTAAGGCATCGGCGCAGTCGCCGATGGCCGGCCCCAGAAATAGCGGGCGCCGCTGAAGGACTGGCCGATCAGTTCGCTGCCGACGACCGTATTGCCCCGCTTGATCAGGCTGCCCGCCGCCTGATGCGGGAACAGCAGTCTGGCCACACCGGTGACCGCGACTGGATAGACCAGCCCGGTCACGACGGTCAGCAGCAGGAACAGCATGATGGCCGGCCGGATCAGCGTCTTCATGATCACACCTCCAGGTCAACTCCCCTCGCGTCGCCTATGCGATGCCGAGCAGTCCGAGCACCAGATCAATCAGCTTGATGCCGATGAAAGGCACGATGAGACCGCCAACCCCGTAGATCAGCAGGTTGCGGCGCAGCAGTGCATCGGCGCCGAGAGCCCGGTATTTCACGCCCTTTAGCGCCAGCGGGATCAAGGCAATGATGACCACGGCATTGAAGATCACCGCTGACAGGATGGCCGACGCCGGGCTGTAGAGGTGCATCACGTCCAGCGCCTTCAATTGCGGGTAAGTGACAGCGAAAGCTGCCGGGATGATGGCAAAATACTTGGCCACATCATTGGCCACCGAAAAGGTGGTTAGCGCACCGCGCGTCATCAGCATCTGCTTGCCGGTCTCGACTACCTCGATCAGCTTAGTCGGGTTGCTGTCGAGGTCGACCATGTTGCCGGCTTCCTTGGCTGCCTGCGTGCCGCTGTTCATGGCGACCGCGACATCCGCCTGGGCGAGAGCCGGGGCGTCATTGGTGCCGTCACCCGTCATCGCCACCAGCTTGCCCTCGGCCTGGTGATCACGGATTAGCTTGAGCTTGTCTTCGGGTCTGGCTTCGGCGAGGAAATCGTCGACACCAGCCTCGGCGGCAATCGCCGCGGCGGTCAGGCGATTGTCACCGGTGATCATCACGGTCTTGATACCCATCACGCGCAACTCGGCAAAGCGTTCCTTGATGCCGCCCTTGACGATGTCTTTCAGTTCTACCACGCCCATCACGCGCTGATCATCCACCACCACCAAAGGTGTGCTGCCACGGCGGCCCACCTGATCGACCAGTTCCGCCACGCCCTGTGGAAATTGGCCACCCAAGGCTTCCACATGTGCCCGCACCGCTTCGGCCGCGCCTTTGCGGATTTTTCGTTCACCGATGTCGACCCCTGACATGCGGCTCTGTGCCGTGAAGTGGACGAAGTGGGCATCGTGAAGCTCGCGGCCACGCAGGCTGAATTTCTCCTTGGCCAGTACCACGATGGACCGACCTTCCGGCGTTTCATCCGCCAGCGAAGCGATCTGGGCGACATCGGCCAGCTCGCTTTCCATCACGCCGGCCGCCGGCAGGAATGCGCTGGCCTGGCGATTGCCAAGCGTGATGGTGCCGGTCTTGTCCAGCAAGAGTACGTTGACGTCGCCGGCCGCTTCCACCGCACGGCCTGACGTGGCGATCACGTTGGCCTGCATCATGCGACTCATGCCGGCCACGCCAATGGCAGAAAGCAGGCCCCCGATTGTGGTCGGAATCAGGCAAACCAGTAGCGCTATCAAAACGGTAATGCTGACCGGGCTGCCTGTTCCTGCCGCGTTCACGCCATACAGTGAAAATGGCAACAGGGTTACCGTGGCCATCAGGAACACGAGCGTGAGTGCTACCAGCAGGATGGTCAGGGCGATCTCGTTCGGTGTCTTCCTGCGCTTGGCCCCTTCCACCATCGCGATCATGCGATCGAGAAATGCCTCGCCCGGATTGGCGGTGACGCGGGCGATCAGCCAGTCGCTCAGCACACGGGTGCCACCAGTGATGGCGGAAAAATCGCCCCCCGATTCGCGGATTACCGGGGCCGATTCACCGGTAATGGCAGACTCATCCACCGAGGCCACACCCTCCAGCACTTCGGCGTCTGCCGGTACGGTGTCACCTGCCTCGATCAGGACGATATCGCCACGGCGCAGGCTGGCGGAGTCCGTCACCGAGATGTCGGCGTCCCGCCGGGCCTGGCTCAACTGTTTGGTCATCACGTTCCGGCGGGTGCCGCGCAATGCGGCAGCCTGTGCCTTGCCGCGGCCTTCGGCCAGCGCCTCGGCGAAATTGGCAAATAGCACGGTAAACCACAGCCAGGCCGACACCGCGAAGATGAACCCAGCCGGCGCCTCGCCCCGGGCCGCAACGGCCTGGATACCAAGCAACGTGGTCAGCACGCTGCCGACCCAGACCACGAACATGACTGGGTTACGAAGCTGGGCCATCGGCGACAGCTTGCCCAGGGCGTCCCAGATGGCTGGCTTGACCAACTTCGCGTCGAATAACGGCAACTTGAGTGCGGTGGGCCCCCCGGGTAGATGTACGGGCTGCGGATGCAGTTCGGGTTTCGTTGTATCGTTCATATCCGCTGTCCTAATGCGTGAACAACTGCAGGTGTTCGACCGCTGGACCCAGTGCGAGGGCGGGGATGTAGGTGAGCGCCCCGACCATGATCACCGTACCCACCAGCAACGCCACGAACAGCACGCCATGGGTGGGCATGGTGCCGCTAGACACCGCCAGCCGCGGTTTGCGGGCCAGGCTGCCTGCAATGGCGAGCACCGCCACAATTGGCACAAAGCGGCCAAACCACATCGCGACCGCTAGCAGCAGGTTGTAGTAGGGGGTATTGGCGCTCAGGCCAGCAAAAGCCGAACCGTTGTTGTTGGCCGCAGAGGAGAAGGCATAGAGAACTTCGGAAAAGCCATGTGCGCCAGGATTGAGGATACCCGCCAAGCCATCCTTGACGAGCACCGACACGGCTGTGCCGCCGAGCACCAGCAATGGCGTAATCAGGATCGCGGCCGAGACCATCTTCATCTCGTAAGACTCGATCTTCTTGCCGAGATACTCCGGCGTGCGTCCGATCATCAGGCCGGCCAGGAACACCGCCAGGATGGCGAACACCAACATGCCGTACAGGCCAGAGCCGACTCCACCGAATACCACCTCGCCTAGTTGCATCTGCAGCATTGGCGCCAGGCCGCCCAGCGGGAGCAGGCTGTCGTGCATGGCGTTTACCGCGCCGCAGCTTGCCGCCGTGGTGATGGTCGCGAAGAGGCTGGAGGCGGTGATGCCAAAGCGCGTCTCCTTGCCTTCCAGGTTGCCGGCCGTGCCGTCGACGCCAAGCTGGGTCAGCAGTGGATTGGCGTGCATCTCGGACCACTGTACGACGGCAAACATGGCAACAAAGATGACTGTCATGGCGGCGACCACCGCCACGCCCTGGCGCATATCGCCGACCATGGCGCCGAACATAAAGCACAGTGCGGCCGGTATCAAGAAGATCGACAGCATCTGGATGAAGTTGGACGCCCCGTTCGGATTTTCGTAGGGGTGGGCCGAGTTAGCGTTGAAGAATCCACCACCGTTGGTGCCCACCATCTTGATCGCTTCCTGCGAGGCGACCGGACCCATGGCAATGGTCTGCTTGTCGGTCTTCAGGCTTTCCATCACCGGCTTGCCGGCAGCGTCAACCAAGGGCTGCCCCTTGGCGTCGTTCTTTTGCTGCTGGTAGGCGATCGGCTCGACCAGTTTCACTTCCTGATAGGCGTCGAAGTTCTGGATCACACCCTGTCCTGCCAGAAACACAGCAATCAGAAAGGACAACGGCAGTAACACATAGCCAGTGGCGCGACTGAGATCAAGCCAGGCATTGCCGATACCGCTCGCCGAGCGGCGCGCGAAGCCACGGACCATTGCCACGACGACCGCGATCGCCGTGGCTGCCGAGAAGAAGTTCTGCACTGTCAGTGCCAGCATCTGAGTCAGATAACTCATGGTGCTTTCGCCGGCATAGCCCTGCCAGTTGGTATTGGTGGTGAAAGCGATGGCGGTATTGAAAGCCGAGCCGGGTTCAACGTTGGTCATGCCGGCGGGGTTGAGCGGCAAGTTGCCTTGCAGGCGTTGCAGCGCGTAGACAGCGATCACGCCGAGCAGGTTGAAGAGCACGATGGCAGCGGCATATCGCCACCATGGCATGTCTTCCTCGGCGTCGGTGCCGATCAGCCTGCAGATGCCTCGCTCGAAGGCACCGAGCCAACCGTACCGCGCGCTGAGATGGCCACCCATGACGGCGGTCAGATAACGGCCCAGCGGCCACGCCAGTGCGAACAGCACAACGAGGTAGAGGCCAAGTTGGACGAGGGGGGAAGCGTTCATGCCACGTCCTCCGCATTGAACAACGCATAGAGGAGGTAGATGAACAAGCCGAGCGTCACGCCGCCCGCGAGCCAATAAAGCAGTTCAGCGCTCATGGGATCTACGCTCCAGACGACGGCAGCCGGCAATCAGCGCCCACAGCACCGCACCGAAGACCGGAATCAATAGCACCACCAGTGGTTCCATGAGACCTCTCCGTCTTGTGAGGGGAGATAGCCCGAATCTAGGAGATCTGGCGTAAAAACCCTGTCGATACGATGGCGGCAGGCGTAAAGATCCCGTAAAGACGCCCGGCAAACTCGGCTGCCGGACAGGTAAGAGCCTGCGAGCCTGCTACTGCACGTTCAAGGGATCTTCTGCCGGGCGGTCGCTGGTTGGCGCACTGGTCGCGGGGAGACTCTCCAACAAGCTGATTCGGATATCCTCCGTGCCGGTCACGCTCGTCAAATAGCCTGGCGATGGCTGCCCTGCAGTGAGCTGGATCGCCCCCCGACATGCCAGTCATGGCACGTTCATCGGGAGCAGCACCATCTGCTTGCCCTGCAAATGCAGCCTGGCCTGCAGTTCATTGGGGGTCTGGTTATGCAGCCAGGCTGTCAGGAAGTTGACGTGCTGGAAGATCAGCTTGCTGGCAAAGCAAACGCTGTTCGGGTACTGCGCAGCGACTTCGTCGACGAGCTTCATGAACTCGTGCACGGGGTTTGTGCCGAACGCCGCGCGCGAGTCAGCCGCGAGACCGTGGCGCTGGCAACTGGCCACGTAATAGCCCAGCGAATCGCCAATGGCCTGCTGCAGGCGGTGCAGCGTTTCCTGGCCTTCGTAGCTCTGGGCATCGACTTCTCCCACGGCCAGGAAAATCATGTTCTTGAAATGCCCGGGAAAGAGCCGCTCCACCCATAGCAAGGCATGCATGCTGACGCCGCGATGCTTGCCGACCAGCACGATCGCCGTAGGCAGGGCGGGGTCAACCGGCCGGATGTGGCTGGAATCCACGAGGGGCGGGTTGCCGGCAAACAGCTCGTCCGCGCGCGCCAGTTCCGCGCGCGTGGCGGTGTAGTGGCGCTTCACCAGGACGCATAGTGCGATGACCAGGCCCGTGACCAGCACAGTCAGCCAGCCGCCCGCGGTGAACTTCTCCACCAGCGTGATCACCAGCACCGTGGCGGTGACCGACAGTCCCAGCAGGGACAGGCCAAAGCGCACGATCCAGCGGTGCTCGCCGCGATGGCGCCACCAGTAGATGCACAGGCCGAGCAAGGACAGGCTGAAGGTAAGGAAGACATTGATGCTGTAGAGCACGACCAGCACCGCGACCTGGCCACGCGTCCACAGCAGGATCAGCAAGCTGGCAACGCCCATCACGATGATGCCGTTCTGCCGCACCAACCGGGCTGAGAGATCGCGGAAATGGCGCGGCACCCAGTAGTCGCCGGCCATGTTGGACAGAACGGTCGGCCCGTCAAGAAAGCCTGTCTGCGCGCCTACCAGCAGCAGGCCGGCTTCGGACGCGAGCACCACGGCGAGCAAGGCATGGCGCGCGAACCCCGAGCCCAGCCCGAGATGGTCGATGACGCGCGTAAAGACCACCGCATTCAGCGTCTGCCCATCCACCGGCGCCGCCTGCCAGAGCATGTAGAGCAGGATGATCCCGCCGGCCGTAAACGCCAGCGAGGTCGCCATGTAGAACATGGTCCACTTGCCGTTGGCTACACGCGGGTCAGCCAGCATGTTGACGTTGTTCGAGACGGCTTCAAGCCCGGTATACGTGCCGCCTCCCAGCGAAAAGGCGCGCATCATCAAGGCCAGCACGACGACGGGGCCCATCGCCTGCGCCATGCCGGATGCTTCGCCCACCGCACTGGGCACAACCGCGCCGAGTTGGCTGCCATGCACCGCAACGCCATACAGGATCAGGCCGAGGTGCAGCACGACGAAAGTCATGAAGATCGGCAGCAGCACCAGGATCGATTCCTTCATCCCGCGGAAGTTGAGCCCGGTCATGAGCAGCACCATCAGGAGTTCGGTCGCAAGCTTGAAGGGTTGCGCCGCCACCGGCAGCAGGCTGAAAAACGCGTCGACGCCGCTGGCCAGCGAAGTGGACACCGTCAGCACATAGTCGACCAGCAGGGCCGCCCCCGAGACCAGGCCAGGCCGCGGCCCCAGCAGGGCCGTGGCCACCTTGTAGCCGCCGCCGCCGGTGGGGAAGAGCTCGATCACCTGGTTGTAGCCGACCGCAATGATGAAAACCGTGGTCGCGGTGGCAATGGCAAGGAAGAGCGCCAGCGGCGTATGGCTGCCGAGAGCCAGGAACGCCTCTTCCGGCCCATAGCACGACGACGAAAGGCCGTCGGCACCGAGCCCGACCCAGGCCAGCAGCGGCATCACCGCGATGGCATGGCGCGTGCCCGGGGCGAGCGGATCCAGGGGCTGGCCGGCCAGGACTTTCCACCACTTCGACATGGCTGTCATCGTCGTCACCTCCCCGGAAGATTGTTGCAATGCGGCACGTCGGGCGGCGTGCCAGGCCCCGCGACTGGCGGCGCCAGCGGGCGGGTGCCAGAGCAAAGGATCTGGATCCAATGGCAAATGTAGATGCAAGTACGCCTGCGCCCAAGAGTGCGAGTAACTGTGCTGCACTCAGGTGACGTTTGGATTGCGACAGCATCTTGTCATTCAGCACGTAGCCGCTCGGGGCGTCAGGAAAGTGGGAGCAATGGCAATTTTCCGGACGGCTTTCACAAGTGCCGCTCATTCACCTAAAGTTGTGCATTGTGAGGCCGCATCATCACCGAACCCCAGCAAGCGAAATCCGAGCCAAGAAGGAAAAGGAGAAGCAACCCATGAAGACGTTGGCCCTTGCAGTCAGCGCGGTCGTTCTTTGCAGCATTGCCGCCACCGCAATCGCCCAAAGCACTGCCGAGGCACCGGCTGCGGCTCCGGCCACTGCGCCTGCCGCAGCCGAGTCCGCATCGCCGCATACGTTCACGGCCAATGTCTCGCTGGTATCGGACTACCGCTATCGCGGCCTCAGCCAGACGAACCGCCGCCCCGCGATTCAGGGCGGTTTCGACTACGCGCATGAGAGTGGCTTCTATGTCGGCAACTGGAACTCCAGCATCAGTTGGATCTCGGACGCCGATTCCTCGGTGTCGGCTCCGATTGAAATGGACTTCTACGGCGGCTACAAGAACACCTTCAAGGTGAACGAACTGGGGTTCAACTATGACGTCGGTGTGCTGCAGTACTTTTATCCCGGCGGCTACACCAACCCTCGCCCTTACACCACGGAGCTGTACGCCGGCATCGGCTACGGCCCCGTGTTCCTGAAGTACTCGCAGTCGGTCACGAACCTGTTCGGTATCGCCAACAGCCAGTACAGCAGCTATATCGACCTGAGCGTCAACTACCCGCTCAACGTCTGGGACCTGACGCTGAACGCGCACCTCGGTTACCAGAGCGTTCAGCACAACAGCGCCGCCTCCTACCTGGACTGGAAGCTCGGCCTGACCAAGGACCTGGGCAAGGGCTTCTCGGTGGCGCTGGCCTACATCGGCACCAACGCTAAGGACTCGTTCTATACCAACAGCCACAACCACAACGTCGGCAACAACACCGTGTGGGCGTCCCTCACCAAGACCTTCTAGGCCGGCGTTACTCATGGTGGGCTATTCTGGCCCGCCCAGTTTTCCACGAGGCAATAATGGGAACGTCCGAGATGGACGATGACGAGCTGATCATCGTCTCCGCCATGGATGACCGCTCATGGGTGCTCTACGGACCTTCGCCGCGCACAGGGCGCATGCCCGCTTCTCGGCCGACGTTGCCTTTGGCTGGTGCCAGGCGAAGGGCCGAAACTGGCAGCGGATTCAACCGGTCGATGCAACACACTAAGGGCTGCGCGAGCGGGGGGTGTTATCGGCCAAAACCAGCCGTTCAATAGACGTTTCAGGACGCGCAAAAGTTACGGCGCCGATGTTTCTGGCTCGCATCGAGTTTGGGCGCATGCTCGGCAAGGAGCAGTTGAAAGACAAGCATGGCCAAGTTCCGTTTGCGGCCCAGCAGTGCTATTCGCCGCGCGTAATCATCTCGACGCCGCAGCGTGCTCATCCCGCCATCCTTATTGCGACACAACCGCTCGACCGGCTCTTGATGGTCACTGAGAATGAAATACCGCGTGGCCATCGGAATCCATCTGGGGGGGGACCATGCGCTCTTCCGCCCGCCAAACACCTACGCTGCCGGGGTCGTAGATAGATGCGGACAACTATAGGTACGAGTCCTTCTCGGCAGCATCAGTGGCGGTGCGCGCCAGCGGCACATGCGATACGGCAATACTTCGAATCCGCAGGACGGGTACAATCGAGGTGATTCTCGAGCCGCTCAGGAATCCTCATGCCAGACGCCGCTCCGCCTTCGCCGCGTATCGCTCCCCTGTTTGCCCTGTTGCCCTTCCTGCGCCCTTACGCTGGGCGCTGGGCGCTCGCCTTCGTGGCGCTGGTGACGGCGGCGGGCGCGACACTGGCGTTGCCGGTGACATTCAAATACCTGATCGACCAGGGCTTCGCCGGCGGCAACCGGGCGCACATCGACCGCTATTTCCTGGCGCTACTCGTCGTTTCGCTGGTACTGGCCGCGGCCACGGCGCTGCGCTTCTACCTGGTGTCGTGGCTGGGCGAGCGGGTCACGGCTGACTTGCGGCAGGCGGTCTACGAGCACGTGCTGGGAATGAGTCCGCAGTTCTTCGAGACCATGCAAACCGGGGAGGTGCTGTCGCGACTCACCACCGACACCACGCTGATCCAGACGGTGGTGGGTACCAGCCTGTCGATGGGGTTGCGCAACTTCTTCCTGCTCACCGGCGGCGTGGCGATGCTGGCGATGACCAGCCCACTGCTGTCCGGCTACATTATGGCCACGCTGGTAGTGGTGGTCGCGCCCATCGTCATCTTCGGGCGGCGCGTGCGGCGGCTCTCGCGTGCCAGCCAGGACATGGTGGCGAACGCGAGCGCGCTGGCTGGCGAGGTGCTCAATGCCATGCCGACCGTGCAGTCGTTTACGCAGGAGCCCCGCGAGGCGAGGCGTTTTGCCGGCGCGGTGGAAGCGGCATTTGAGACGGCGCTCACGCGCATTCGGGCGCGCGCCTGGCTGACCGCCGTGGTCATCGTGCTGGTGTTCGCAGCCATCGTGTTCGTGCTGTGGCTCGGGGCGCAGGCGGTGCTGGCCGGGCGCATGACGGCTGGACAATTGTCCCAGTTCATCCTCTACGCGGTGCTCACCGCCGGGGCTGTGGGGGCGGTCGCCGAGGTGTGGGGAGATATGCAGCGGGCCGCCGGCGCCACCGAGCGGCTGTTGCAACTGCTGGCGGCGCGCTCGCCGGTGGCGCAGGCCGAAGCCGCCGACCTGCTGCCGACGCACGGGGATGGCATTCGCTTCGACAACATTAGCTTCTCGTATCCGTCCCGCCCCGGCATTGCCGCGCTCTCCGGCCTCTCGCTCAACGTCCGCCCGGGCGAGCATGTAGCATTGGTCGGACCGTCCGGCGCCGGCAAGACCACCCTGTTCCAACTGCTGCTGCGCTTTTACGACCCGCAGGCCGGCAGTATCCTGATCAACGGCCTGCCGACGCGGGATGTGCCGCTCGCCGAGTTGCGCCGGGGTATCGGGGTGGTACTGCAGGAATCGGTGATCTTTTCCGGCAGCGTGCTCGACAACATCCGCTACGGCGCGCCCGAAGCCACCCTCGCACAAGTGCAGCGGGCCGCAGAAATGGCCGCTGCGACCGGCTTTATCGAAGAACTGCCGCAATGCTATGACACGTTTCTCGGCGAGCGCGGGGTACGGCTCTCTGGCGGACAGCGCCAGCGCATCGCGATCGCCCGCGCGATCCTGAAGAATCCGCCTATCCTGCTGCTCGACGAGGCCACTAGCGCGCTCGATGCCGCTAGCGAACGGCTGGTGCAACGGGCGCTGGACAATGCCGCGCAGAACCGCACCACGCTGGTCATCGCGCACCGCCTGGCTACCGTGCAGCAAGCCGACCGCATCGTGGTGCTGGAACAAGGTCGCATCGTCGCGCAGGGCCATCACGCCGAACTCCTGCAGACCTCGCCGCTCTATGCGCAGCTTGC
>JACXTT010003606.1_pt1 | contig 23651 bp, 16 predicted proteins | sample 9270951 | NCBI WGS metagenome assembly JACXTT01 (sample SAMN15532306, study PRJNA645909) | rock metagenome | isolation source: weathered quartz diorite | place: Puerto Rico | collected 2017-06-21
CACCTCTGCGCCGCGGGCGCCAACTGCCGAAAACGGAATAACGCTCGATTCTAACGCGCCGTGGCCCCGCCGCCATCCGCTCGGGAAAAATCGGTGCTCGTCCGTCTCTACCGCTCGGAACTGGCGAGGTTCCGTAAGTCGCCGTCGGACGCCAAAGCGCTGATTTCGCTTGGCGAAGCCCCGCATCCACGCGCGGCTGCCAAGCATCCGGCAGCCGATCTGGCCGCAACCGTCAGCGTCGCCCGCGCGATACTCAATCTCCACGAAACGATTACGAGGAACTAACGGCCCATGAATCTCGCACGCCGCACCTTTCTATCGCGCACCACCGCCGCGGGACTCGGCTTTACAGCTCTCCAACAACTTCTGCGTGGCGGCGCCGCAGCGGCCGCTGCCGGCGAATCCTCCGCAGGCGCCATCAACCCGCTCCACCACCCCGCCAAAGCCAAGCGCGTGATCTTCCTCTACCAGGCCGGCGGACCCTCGCATCTCGAAACCTTCGACCACAAGCCGAAGCTCGCCGAAATGCATGGGAAGACAATGCCCGAGTCCTTCACCAAGGGCCAGCAAATCGCGCAACTGCAGGGCAAGCCTCTCATCTGTTTCGGGCCGCAGTTCGGCTTCAGGAAATTCGGTCAAAGCGGACTCGAAATCTGCGAACTCTTCCCCCACATCGGCTCCATCGCCGACAAAATCTGCCTCGTGCGCTCCATGTGGACCGAGCAGATCAATCACGATCCGGCGCACGCCATCATGAATGCCGGAAATATATTGTCCGGCAGGCCGAGCATGGGTTCATGGGTGACCTACGGGCTGGGGTCGGAAAGCGAGAACCTGCCCGGCTTCGTGGTGTTGATGTCATCCGGACGCGGCGGCCAGATGCAGCCCATCGCCGCCCGCCAGTGGTCATCCGGCTTTCTGCCGGGGAAATACCAGGGCGTCAAATTGAACAGCAATGGCGACCCCGTGCTGTATATCCAAAACCCCAAAGGCGTCACAACCGGGGCTCAGAAGAATACGATTTCGGCGGTCAACGCGCTCAACCGCATGCAGTATGACGAATTGCACGATCCGGAAATCCAGACTCGCATTTCGCAGTACGAACTGGCGTTTCAGATGCAGGCAAGCGTGCCCGATCTGGTGGATATGTCGAAGGAGCCAAAGAGCGTTCTGGACGACTATGGCGCGGTTCCCGGCGACGGCAGCTTTGCGTCCAACTGCCTGCTGGCCAGGCGCTTAGCGGAGCGCGGCGTCCGTTTCATCCAGCTCTATCATCGCGATTGGGATCATCACGCGGGCATTCCCCAAAACATGCCGTTGAAGGCGGAAGAAGTGGACCGGCCGACGGCCGCGCTGATTCGCGACCTGGAACGGCGCGGCATGCTCGAAGACACGCTGGTGGTGTGGGGTGGGGAGTTCGGACGCACTCCGATGTCTCAGGGTGGCAACGGCAGAGACCACCATATCAAGGGGTTCAGCTTCATGCTGGCGGGCGGCGGAATCAGGCCCGGCCTATCGTTCGGCGCAACCGACGATCTGGGCTATGCCGCCGTCGAAGACGCGGTCAGCGTGCACGATTTTCACGCCACGATGCTGCACCTTTTGGGGATCGATCACCTGCGGTTCACCCGCAAGATGATGGGCCTCGACGCGCGTTTGACCAACGTTTCGGGCGAAGTGGTCAAAGGAATTCTCGCCTGACGGTGGGTGAGAACCCGAGCCGCCGAATGCCATCGGCAGTTTTTCTGAGTTTATTTGATGAGAACCCTGAGTTTTTTACGCTAGTACAAATATAAGGGGAGACGGAGCCCCTCAAATGCTGAGAACTGGTCCTCACAGCAAATTTGGGAACCGCTTCGTCTTCTCTGCCCAAGTCCCAGCCGATCCCGTTGTTCGCGAGTATGTCAAAAGCGAACAGGGATCGGTGTTTGCGATCCGCCAGAGTGGCGCAGAACCCTCGATACCGGTCCCGTTGTTCGCGAGTTCATAAGAACGGGGATGCTTGTTGCGTCCCCTTTTGCTCAGATCAGGACGGCTGCAAAGCTCGACGAGCCCGATTGCACGGGCAGTTTAGAACAGCGTGCCGATGTCTTTTGCCGTTTGGCGCGATTCCAGGTGAATCAGGCCGGCGTTGGAGCCCTGCGCCCCGAGCACCGCCAGAACTGCCTTGGCGCCTGCCGAATATACAAACATGGCGCCCTCGTCGCCTTGAATGGAAACTTCACCCAAGGTCGCCATATTCATCGAATCGGCGATGCGCCGGCCGAGACTGGATGCGGCGGCAGCCATGGCTGCAATCCGGTTGGGGTCAGAGGTGCCCGAAAGGGAGTGGGCGATGGGGAGACCTTCGTTAGAAGCGAGCAGGACTCCCTGGAGCTCCGGAATGGCATTCCGAAGGGTTTCGATGTGGTTCTTAAGCGCGTCGTGCTTAGCCATGCGATCCTCTTATGTGCTGAATAATTGACGGCATCTGATCTCCGCCAGCAATAGGTTGATCGGTAATGGGTCCTTACTACTTTAGGTACCCTTATGCGGAAACACGGGTTTCAACCGGGCAAAAGCCCTAGGGCTACTCCGAAAACCACTTACCGCCGCGCCTTTGATACCCTCGGTGCGACTAAAAGGAATATCAGGTCTTGAGTAAAGGCGTGCTTGCGCCGATAACTACTACATGCGGTGTCTTTACTGCGGCAAGCCACTTCCACTCCTCAAGAAGCTTACGGGCGGTGGAGAATTCTGTTCCGACGCCCATCGGCACAAATACCAGGAAGAATACAATAAGTTGGCGCTCAGCCGCCTGCTGCAGGCGCAGACACCCGCTCAGGCCCAGGCTTCAGTAGCGAACGGCGGAATCACGCCACGCGCGCTCCGCCAATTGCCGCCGCCGGCCCCAAGAGGGGGCCCACAACGCGCGTTGCCTGCTCCCGCTGCTTTGCCCGCACCCGCCGCTGCGGCAGCCCCGCCACCGGCTGCTGCAGACAGCAGGTCTGCTTCGCGAACGGGATTCTCGCCGCGCCCTCCGCTGCCCGAGCCCGGGCCGCCGCCGTCGATCGGCGCACGGCCACCGTTCGAGCCGCGCCAAACTCAGTTCGAGCCCAAGACGACATCTACGGCTCGAATGACGCCGCGCCAGACTGCTCCCCCACCACCGCCGATTCCGCCGCAGCCCGATCCTCCTTTCGCCCTGTTCCATATGGATCGGTACGATCCGCTCAGCACCGACGTGAAGTTCCGCATCAAAGGCGTCATTGCGGTGCAGCCGGAGTTTTCGCAACATCCATCGGTTGTGAAACCAGCCGAAAGCGCCGTGGAAGCGGTTGGGTTTAACTGGGATGAATTGGCCGATGCGATCACTCGATCCGCGGAGGTTCCGGTCGAAATCGCTGCTGTCGAAGCCGTGGTCGAAGCCCCGGCGCCGGCAATTGCTGTCCCGGCCTCCGAACCGGAGATGCCGGCATTTGCCGTCGAAGCGGGCCCCGCGCAACCAGCCGTGGAAGAGGCTGCTGTTGCTGCCATCGTCGATGACGACGAACCGGCAAACATGTCCGAACCTCCTGAGGCTCCGGCCTGGGATCCGCCTATCGAATTCTACGGTCCGCCCGAGCCGCCAGTGAAACCGGAGATGCTCGGAGCAATCCCCTTCGGCGGCTTGGTGTTGTACCCAGTCTCCGGGCCTGTGGAGTTGCAGACGCGCTATCCGAAGCCGGTCCGCGAGAAGATTCTGACGCCCGCGCCACCCCTCCGCATCACTCTCGTCTCGGGCGCCACCGTGCACCCAGGAAGTTCCAGCGCAAAAAAGCATATCCATCCCGATACGAACGGACATTCGGGACGGTACGCGGGGATCGTTCCGCAATGGCGGCCCAACCTGTTTTGCGTCAATGCTCCCGTGCGCGCCGTCGTACCGGCAGCGCCCGCAGTTCCCGCGCCAGTCGAGAGCGCAATCGAAGATTTGGCGACTATGACCGCTCCGTTCGATCCGCCGATTGCTCAGGAGCTCCCGGTTGCGAGTTCTTTAGAGGATACTCTGGCGAGCGGCGTGGAACTGAACGATTCTGCGGCTTTCGAACCCGCGCCTCCTATTATGGTTGGTCCGATGCCGTCTGCGGCGGAACCGCAGGGCGAACATAAGTTCGAGGTCGTGGTCAACTTGGCGGCGCTCGGCATATTCGACGATTAGCAATAGTACGGCATATGCCTAGCGCCTCAATGGGACTTGTGTACTAAGGAAATTGGCCGAACCGGACGATGGAGAAGATGAAGTGCGACGCCACACGAACGTAGAACGGAAAAGAATCGGAGAGGGCTGGAGTGCGATGAGTGAACGATCGTTGTGGGCGGGGGAAGGAGGGTTGCTTGTCTAAGCTGGATTCAACGGATATGCGGGACCAAGTCTCTGGAGGTTCGCCGGGCCCCAAACCGAAATCTGCGGCCGCAAGCCGTATTCTCCGCGCTGTCGAGAAATCTCGCTCCGGCGGCGATGCGCCGCCCAAGCCCGAAACCGAAGCGAACAAGGATCGGCCTGGCGATCAACCGACTGCTCAGGAACCCTCGAGTTCATCGAAAACACCCGCGGCTTCCGCCGAACGCAACGTTACTGTCGAAAACAATACCGGGCATACAGCGGCCGCATCTCCGGCATCCGAAGTCCACGCCCCCGAAGCCACCACGCCTGTGATCGCGGTGCGGGTCTATACTACCCCCACGTTCGATCCACTCGAAGCCGAAGAAACGCTTCGATCGCTGAGCGCCCAGCAACCCCCGCGTCAAACTTCGGAACCGGTTTTCCAGCAGGCGGCGCCGCAGCGGCAGCCTGCTGAATCCGCCCGTACGGCGCCAACGACGCCCGCAGCGGCGTCGCCTGCGGCGTCATCCATACTCAAATCCGCACGCACCGTTCCCAGCCCGGAACCACCGGCCGCTGCGCCGCAAGCAGCAGCCACTGCGCCAGAGCCGCCCGCCAGTTCCGCCACCGCGCCATCCCCGGCCGCGGAGAAGGCCGACAAGAAAAATGGCCGAAAGCCCACTGCAGCCACAACAGCCCAGCAAGCTCGCGAGGCTGTGAAAGAGACACCGGGCAAGGCCAAAGCGAACAGGGAAGATACGCCAGCTAAGCCCAGTGGCCGCGACAAGAACAATTCCAGCTCCATCGCGAAGGCCGTCTCCGAGACCGCAAGCGCGGCGGCGGACGACAGCCCAACGCTCTCTCTGAGCGGCCCGGTGAATGACTCGTTCCTCGCCCGCGTTCCTTCGGCCATCAAGGCAGGGGCTTTCCTTCTGCTGCTGGTTGGTGGCGGCGCCGCGTTCTATAAGTTCTCGGGCAGCCCAGTGGATGCGAAAGGCGCCAAATCCAGCCAGGACGCAACGGCGAATCCTGTATTCGTGCCGATGAGTGGTGTTGGGGGATGGAGTCCCAACTGGGGTGGCGATGCGAGCAAGACTGGCGGCCGCTCCATCAGCATGTTCCGGCCCTCGCTGCAACAGGTGAACTACAGAATCGAATTCGAAGGACAGATCGAACAAAAAGGCTTCGGCTGGGTGTTTCGCGCCTCCGATGCCCAAAACTTCCACGCCTATAAGGTTGAGGTCGTCAAGCCGGGGTTGGAGCCCCTCGTCGCCCTCGCCAGAGTCAGCGTCGTCAACGGCGTTGAGTCCCAGAAGCACTATACTCTGCTCGACAAGCCCATGCGGCTGGACACTGTGTTCAAGATCCGCATGGACGCCAACAAGCAACAGTTCAAAACCTGGATCAACGACCATCTTGTGGAGACGTGGACGGATGACCGGTTGAACTCCGGCGGTGTCGGTCTATTCACCGAAAAATCCGAAGCCGCTCAAATTCGTAAGGTTCAGATTTTCGAGATGAGGTAACGATGTCAGGTGCGTTTGACTTCTACGTCGACGAGAGCCTGCTGAGAAAGCTTCTCAACGACGAACCCGAAACCACCGCCAACGTGGAAACCGGGGTCCCCGTGAATGGGCGCCCCTATGTCTCGAATGGCAACGGCAACGGACATGCCGCTTCCTACGCTCATCCGCCGCAACCGGTCGATCTGCCCGTCCACGTACCTGCCGCCGCCGAAATCGCCCCGGCGAAACAAGTCCCGGCCCCGGAACAAACTACCGATACGCAAGCGAATAGCGATCCGCCAGTTGCTCAGGAACCTTCGACGCCGATCTCGTCGTTCGATAGTTCTTCAGAAGAAACAAAGACAGCTCCCGCCTCCCTCTCGTGGATCGAGGGCGACCGCCTCGCTGCCGAACAAAACTACGAACTGGCCATTGAGGCATACTCCCGCGCTTTGGATGAAGTCCCAGCCGAGGCCGCCACGCTGCGCTATAACGTCGGAGTCTCGCTCCTCCATTCCGGTAAACCGCATGAGGCCGTCTCCGAATTGACGAAAGCGCTTGAAATGGCGCCGGAATCCCGGGGTTCCCATGTGGCGCTTGCTCACGCCCAACTCGAAGCGGGCCTGCTGCCGGAAGCCGCTTCTTCGTTCAGCAGCCTACTCGCTTCTTCCGGCGGGAATTCAGACGGCCGGCTCGATGCATCGATGGGGCTGCTCTCCACGAACCTTCGCTCCGGAAATGCCGCCGAGGCCGAACAGAGCTGTCTGCGCGTTCTCGAGATCGACGCCAACAACGAAGCCAGCCTGGAAATCCTGCTCACTCTCCGGCAGTCGCAAGGCATAGCGGAAGCGATCGAAGACGCCGCCAACCGCATCCTCGCCATCCGGCCAGACTCGCTGCGCGGCCTCGAAGCCTTGATCGGGCTCGCCATCGAAAAGCAGAATCTCGATCGCGCGGCTCTGTTGGCGGATTCCATCCTCTCTTCGACGGAAGCCTCCCAGTCGAACTTGGACTCCGGCCTGCTCCTTCGCTTCGCCTCTATTTATCAGGCCACCGGCCAGTTCGCGAAAGCGGCTGTGGCGGCCAGCCGCGTGCTTGCGTCCAGCGAACCGCAGTCGAACGACATTCAACTCGAAGCAGGCATCCTGCTCGGCGAATCGCTACACAAACTCGACCGAAACCCCGATGCCATCGTAGCCTTCGAGCACGCCCTCGAAATCACACCGGACGACGCCGTTGTCCTTTGGAACCTCGCCCTCCTCTACGAACAGGAAGGAAGGCTCCCGCAGGCAGCGGATACATTGCGCAAAACCATGGAACTGCAGCCCGATTGGGCGGAAGAAGCTTCGATCCGGCTCGCATCGGTCGAATCCGCACAAGGACACTACCGGGAGACGGCCGCGGCCCTCGAGCAGTGCCTCTCCATTCGCAAAGAGTGGCCTGACGCGTTGTTCCAACTAGGCGCCGTCCTCTACCGCCTCGGCGAGACCGAACGCGCCCAGGAAGTCATGATGCGCGCTCTGCACATGAAGCCGGAAGAAAGCGCCTGGGTGGAGGAACTCGGCCGCATCGCCGTGGAACACAACGACGCCCTTTTGGCGCTCGACTGCCAGGAAAAGCTCTCCGAATCCCAGCGCGAGACTCCCGAGATGGACTACAACCTCGGAGTCGTCCTGCAGATGGAAAGCGAACTGGAACTCGCCGCAAAATACTACATCCGCGCCCTCGAAAAGAAACCTGATTTCGGCCAGGCTCTTCTGAACCTCGGCCATGCCCTCCAAGGTCTCGGCCGCGAAGCCGAAGCCCGTGCCTGCTGGGGCAAAGCCATCCTCCTCGATCCCACGCTAGCCGAAGGCTACTTCGGCTAGTTTCCCCTCCCTTCCCTCCCGAACAGGGCTGCTGTACACTCCAGACAGCGCCTTATGCCGTTCTCCAAATCCCGTCGATCCGCCGCTACGCCGATTGCCTTATTCTGCATGACCGCAGCCTTGGCGGAACCGCAGGTCCAGCCCCAGCCCGGACCCCAAGCCCCGGAAGAAGAGATACCGTTTACCCTGGTTGCGCGGCGCATGCGCACCCCCAAGTGGTCTCACGGGTCATTGATCGCGGTTCTGCACCACGACACTTTGGACCCTCAAATCTGGCTCATCGAACCCCTTCGGCAGCGCACCGCGCAATTCACTGTCCCGGGCGCGCGCAGGATCCGCATAGCCGACTGGGATCGAGGCGGAGGAGGCGACAGCACGCTGGGCCTCGCGGGAGCAGCAGAGTACGCAGACGGCCGCGCAGCCGGCTTCATTGCCTGGATCTCCCTGGATGACCCCACTGCGCCCCCGACAATCGTAGAGACCGCGCGCTACGTCCCCGCGAAAGTCGCCGTAGCCCCGGACGGCACAATCTGGACATCCGGAGCCAAAGCGCCCCCAGTCTCTGCTGCGGAAAACGTGATCCGCCATTTTGACCGGTCTGGCAAGCTGCTCGGCTCTTTCCTGCCGCAGGCGGCGATCGGAGATCCCACAACGCTCGCCGGAGTGCAGACCGCCCTGCGGGTCTCCCGCGACCGCGTGGCTTGGTGTTCGGCTAGGGATAAGGACATCCGGCTAGTCGAGATTTCCCTCAACGGGGGCGTCCTGACCGACACTATCGTTTCTCCGCCGTCCGGCGGCCAGCCCATCCGCTATATCACGGGTTTTGCGATCCAGGATGAGGATGCAGGAGGCGGCGTGTTCGTGAGCGGAACCTGGTGGACAAATGAAACAGCCCGTGCCAAAGAAGGCTCCGGCGAACGCTATGGCGTCTTTGCGGTCGACCGCGCGCGCCGCACCTGGAAGGCGCTGCCCGTCGGCGACCCATTCGCCGGAGTCTATGGCGTCGAAGGCGACCGCCTGGTCCTCTCAGGCGAGAAGCGGATCCGGTTCCGCAAGATAGATAGCGGCTTCTAGGGAAAAAACTAAAGGGCGACCTTCCGTTTCCGGCAAGACCGCCCCTCGTCCAATTCTCAACCAAATGGAATTCTTACTGCGCTGTGCCGTAAACCTTGATCTTGACGCTGCCCAGCGTGCCAGTGGTCCCGTTGGCGCGGTTGTCCACCACACTCACCTTCCACGTACCGGCAGCGGATTCGCCCCAGAAACGCGGTGACGTGAACATATAGTCGGTGAAATCGGCGCCATCATCCTTCTCGCGATTCGCCGCAATCGCCGTGAACCCGCTCGGCGACGTGATCGTGAACGACAGATCGCCACGGTTGGCGTGCTTCACGTTGACCATCACCTCGACGTGCTCGACGCGAATCTTCGCGCTCGACAAATCCAGACTGACCGCCGCGGGAGTGCCGTCATCCGCAATCGCGTCGCCAGTTCCGGATGCCTCGGCGTTGACCAGCGGACCGAGCGGTGTCCAGCTACCGGCCAGATCGAGCGCGCCCGCCACGTTCAACAAACCCGCGCCGAACGAATGGCTGAAGTTGAAACCGGCCGCGTTCGCCGCAAAGCCATCCGCACCCTGCAGCCCGTCGCGGACCGCGGATTTCATCAGAATCTCCTTGACGTCGCGATAACCGAGATTCGGATTCTTCTCGAGCAGTAAAGCCGCCGCTCCCGCTACCTGAGGCGCCGCCGCCGAAGTGCCGTTGCCTGCGTCTGTGTAGTTCACCGGCGCCTGCGTTGTCGGAAACTTCTGGGCCTTGATCTGGAACGCTTCGTCTCCCATGATGTTCGTGCTCCACAGAACGTCCGGCGGCTGGAACTCGCCGCCCATGGCGGTAATGGCGACACTCATGCCATTTTCTGAATAGGAACTCTGCTTGCCGTCGCGCCCCATTGCAGCCACGGCAATGCCGAAGCGGGAACCCGAAAATGCGTCATAGCTCGCATCGTCCTTCTCGTCGCGCCCGTTGCCGCAGGAAATCGCGTAAACCGTGCCCAGGCCGTTGCGATTGGTCGTGACGCCCTTTTCCATCCCGGCCAACTGCAACTCGCTCACGCGGCCGTCGGACTTTCCGTCATCCGCCGGACCCCAGCTATTGGTGGAAACGTGCGTGATAATGCCTTCCGGCTGCCAGGCGAGTGCGATCGAAGCGGCGTCATCCGCCACCGCGCCGCCGACGTAGCGAAGCCCCATGACGCCCGCCTCCGGCGCCACGCCGGTCACGCCGATGTTGTTGAATCCCCGGGCGGCAGCCAGCCCGCCACAGTACGTGCCATGATTCTCAGTCGCCGCCGTCGGCGACGGGTCGTTCGGCGCGCCATCCGACTTGAAATTGCGGTGATAACCCGATTCCAGCGGATAGGCGTTGGTGAAATCCTCATGGCTGATTTGGAGCGCATCGTCGATCACCGCGATGTTGATGCCCTTGCCCGTGGCTTGATCCCACGCGGCCTTCATTCCGATGTTGAATGGCGCTTTATCGTCGAGATGCCACTGGTTGGGATAGAGAGGATCGTTCACCTGGCGTTGCAAAGTCTGCCGCACGAACGATTCGCGCGCAAACACCGGCGTGAATTCCCATCCGCCCGCCTTGACCATAAAGTCGGCGGCGTCGAGCGCCGCGAAAGCGTCCGGATACACAATGAGCATCCAACCCTCGAGCAGGCTCGCTTCCCTGGACGAAGGCTTGGTCGCGGCAAGCTCGCCAAAGCGGGAATCCTCCATGCGCACAAGCAGTTTGGATGTCATCAGACGGCGCGCGCCTTCCATGCGCTTTGCGCGCTCCGCGGGCGCCATCGCCGCGAGCTTCTCTGCCGGCGGCAGGTTGGCCTTGTCGTAAAAGACGGGCACGAACGCATTGCGGTTCGCCTTCGCACTCCGCAGCTTCTTGACCGCCGCGGACGAATCGAGTTGAATCAGCTTGCCGCCGCCCCATTGGGTGACGCTTTTCGCCGGCCCAGCCGCTGATGCCTTGCCGCCGCTGAAGACTTCTTCCGGCGAAAGCAGGTACTGCGTCTTCCTGCCTCCGTCGGAGAACTTGTAGTCCACTTGCGCCCAAAGCGATAACGCCAGGCTCAACACTCCGATTAAGAGTCGTAGTCGCATATTTCTTGTTTTCCTTTTTTAAGCCAATTGCTCTTTGTCTCATCGGTTCCTTCGGGCCGCTTGAGAGGAGCTCATACTCAGTATGGGGCGAAAATGCGGTAGAAGTGTTCACACTTTTTTCGCCGAGTCCTCGGAAACGCTGGTGTAGCCTTGAAATGCTACAGTTACAGCTAAGCTGAAGCAGCAGTAGCGGCCGATGGACCCGTCCACTCCCCCCGAAATCACGCGAATGCTGAGCGCCTGGCGCGCAGGCGACCCCGGCGCGCTCGACCGGCTCACCCCATTGGTCTATGGCGAACTCCACAGTCTCGCGCAGGCCTATCTGGCCGGCGAACGCCCCGGGCACATTCTGCAACCGAGCGCGCTCGTCAACGAACTCTTCCTCCGGCTAATGGAATGGCAACCGCAGCAGTGGCAAAACCGGGCCCATTTCTTCGGGGTCGCCGCGACCATGATGCGCCGCATTCTGGTGAAGTCCGCGCGCGACCGGCAGACCCAAAAACGCGGCGGAGGCGCGTTGCGCGTATCGCTGTCTGAAGCCATCCAAATGCCGGCGACCGCCGTCGCCCCGCAACAGGAAGGCGAGGACGTGTTGGCGCTCGATAGCGCCCTCGACACGCTCGCCAGGCTCAATCCCCGCCAAGCCCGCACCGTGGAACTCCGTTTCTTTGGAGGATTGACCCTCGAAGATACGGCCGAGGTGATGGAATCCTCCGTGAGCACCGTGCGCCGCGATTTCCGCATAGCGCAAGCCTGGCTCTATCAGCAATTGAGCAATCCGGCGTGATGACTCCGGAACGCTATGAGCGCATCGGCGAACTCTTCGATGGCGCGCTCGATCTGCCCGCCGGGCAAGCCCGCGATGCATACCTTGCGGAAGCTTGCGCGGGCGATGAAACCCTGCGCCAGGACGTGAGCCGCCTGCTCGCCAACCATGAGCGCGCTTCCGGGTTTCTCGCCCCGGCCGAAGCCGCCAAACCCGCCCTCGAATCCATCGGACCCTACAGAATCGAGCGCCAGCTCGGCGAGGGCGGCATGGGCACGGTGTATCTGGCGCTGCAAACGGAACCGATTCAACGCACCGTCGCGCTCAAGGTGATTAAACCAGGCATGGGTTCGCGGGCCATCATTGCCCGCTTCGAGAGCGAACGCCGCGCACTCGCCCTCATGGACCATCCGCATATCGCGCAGGTCTTCGATGCCGGAACCACCTCGCAAGGCCTGCCGTACTTCGCCATGGAATACGTCGACGGGCTGCCGGTGACGCGCTATTGCGAGCGGCGCAATCTCAGTATCCGCGAGCGCATCGAACTCTTCATTCCCATCTGCCAAGCCATCCATCACGCGCATCAGAAAGGCATCATCCACCGCGATATCAAGCCCCCGAACGTGCTCGTCAAAGAGATCGAGGGCCGCGCGAGCCCCAAGGTCATCGACTTCGGCCTCGCCAAAGCGCTCGACCCCGGTTGGTCCGGCGAAACGATGATGACCAACGCCGGCATGATCCTGGGCACATTGCAATACATGAGCCCGGAACAGGCTGCTCCGGGCGCCCGCGACATCGACATCCGCAGCGACGTGTATTCTCTGGGCGCCCTGCTCTACGAACTCCTCACCGGAACCACGCCGCTCGACCCCAGTCAGCTTGCCCGCGAAAACTACCAGTTGCTGCTCGATCGTGTGCGCCAAGAGGAGTCTCCGCCGCCCAGCGTCCGCCGGCGCCGCGAGACCAAAGCCACTGCCGCTCCCGCTGGCGCCGAACTCGATCGGGAGTTGGACTGGATCCCTCTCAAAGCCCTCGAAAAGGAGCGTGAGCGCCGCTATCAATCCGTCAACGGCATGGTCCGCGATCTCGAGCGCTACCTCCTGGGCGAACCCGTGGAAGCCGCGCCGCCATCGCGCGCCTATCGCGTGCGTAAGTTTGTGCGCCGCAACCGGCTGAGCTTCTCCGTGGCCTCCGCGTTTCTATTGGTTCTGATGGCGGCCGTGGTAGTGAGCGTTTCGATGGCCATTCGCGCACGCCGGGCGGAGCGGGAATCGTCTGCCGTCAACGCGTTTCTGCGCACCGATGTGCTCGCCCAGGCTGATCCGCGAAATCAGGCGAAACCCAATGTCGCGCCGGACGCGAACCTCACCGTGCGCATTGCGCTCGATCGGGCGGCGCGCAATATCGAAGGAAAATTTCCGAACGATCCGCTGGTCGAAGCCTCCGTTCGCGAAACCATCGGCAACGCCTACCAGGGCCTCGGCATCTATCCGAAGGCGCAGGAGCAAGCGGAAAAGGCTCTGCGGTTGCGGCGCGCCGCGCTCGGCGAGAACGATCGTCTCACGTTGAAGAGCCGGCAAATGCTCGCGACGTTGGTTTCCGTGCAGGGGAAGTATCGCGAGTCCGAACCCATCCTCGCAGAGCTATTGGACGCACGGCGCAAGAGCCTCGGCCCGGCAGATCCGGACACGCTCGAGACCATGGCGGCGCTCGCGCAGTCCTACCGCTTGCAGGGCAAGTATGAGCAGGCCGTGGAGCTTTTCGGCAAGGTGATTCCAGCGTTTACGCGCACGCTGGGGCCTGAGGATCCAGCCACAATCGCCGCGATGAACACCCTGGGCGCGACTTACTTCGAGAATCGCAACCTCGGAAAGGCGGAGGCTCTGCAAACCCAGGTGGTGGAGGTTCGCAAAAAGACCCTGGGCGAGGAACATCCCGACACCTTGCAGGCGATGACGTCACTTGCGGCCACCTACGATTTCCAGCGCCGGTATGCGGAGGAAGAAGCGCTCTACCGCCGCAGCCTCGCCATCCAGCGCCGCGTGAATGGCGTCGCGCATCCCGATACGCTGGTCACCATGTACAACCTCGCGACGTTGTACACGAATCAGGGACGGTTCCCTGAAGCGGTGGCGTTATTCGAAGAGAATCGCGCGGCGCGCGGTAAGGTATATCCGCCCGACCATCCCCGAACCTTGCGGCTGCTGGTGAACCTCGCCTCCGCTTACGGAGGCATGGGCCGCAGCGCCGATGAGGCCCGCCTGCTGGAAGAAGCGCTGGCTGGCCAGATCCGCGTTCTGGGCGCAGATCATCCGGATTCGCTGAAGACGATGATGTACCTCGCCGACGCCTACGCGGACTCCAAGCCCGCCCGCGCGGAAGCTCTCGCGCGCGATTCCTTTAACGGCATGAAGAGCCGTTACGGCCCGGGAAATCCGAACACACTCGAGAGCGTCAACACCTTGAGCGACATCCTGATTGCCGCCAAACGCTACGCGGAAGCGGAACAGATCCTGAGGGAATCAATCCTCCAGGCGGCGAAAGAGGAGGAAGAGCCTCTGCCCAGACTGGAGTCGACGAGCCTCCTCGGCGCCGTGCTATCCGCCCAGCGCCGCTGGGACGAGGCAGAACCTCTGCTCGTAAAGGCCTACGAAGGCATCGCCGCACAAAACATATTTTCCGGAGAGCTGAAAAGGTTAAGCAACGCCGGCGCCCGTTTAGAGGCCCTGTACCAGGCCAAAGGCCAGCCGGCCAAGGCTGCCGAGTGGAAACTGAGGCTCCAGGCCGACCTCCGGCGCATGAGTGCTCCGCCCGCGTACAAGAAGTAGGCATTCACAAGCGCCACCCTCAACGCATGGCCCAAAGGCCGCTGCTATGCATCCCCGTCTCCACTTCGAGGAATTTGGCCTCGAACGCCCGTCCGGGAGCGCATGTGAAGCACTTGCGTGGTTTTCTCTGAGAGGTCACGGCATCACCATCCCGGGACTTCACCCGAGTAAACTGTAAAGACTACGACAGAGTATACCGACCTATCCTCAAAGGCTATATTTGCGTCGTGATTGGCATTCGAAACCGAACGATTGCTATTTGTGGGCCGCCATCATTTTCAAGTTAACATCCAGAAAACTCACCCATTTCATCGTCCTCCATTCAGACCAATTCCGCTCTCCTCAAGCACCACAGTGGCCAGCCCGGCACGAGACGCTCCGCAGCCGCGACTGGACCAACCCCCAGCGCGAATGGCTCAAAAGGATCGCCGCGCAGACCAAGGCCAACGTCATTGTCGATCTGTACGCCATCGACGACCCAGATCTAATCTTCAAGCGTGAGGGTGGAGGCTCCGCCCGCGTCGAGGCGCTGGGATCTTCGCCGTTGAAGTCGCCTCCCAAGGGGAACCCATGGCAACTTACATTCCTCGGCTACAGCGTAGCGGTTTGGTTCAACGGCGATTTTTTGGCCAGCAGTTTTGGGATACACTAAACCACCGTGAGTGGAAAGCGGATTCTCACGCTCTTTACGCTGACGATCGCTACCCCGACGGTGCTGGTTCTTGCACTCGGCCTCCGTGCCGTTGGCGATCAGCGCCGAGCCATCCGCTCGCTCACCTCTTCTAACTTGTTACTGTCCCAGGAGCGGCTGGCCCATGAGTTTGAGCGTCGCACAATACAACTCGCCCTCGCTGCCTTGCTCGATCGGCGCCCTGAAACGCACGCTATTGTACAGTTCTATTTCCGTCTTGAAGATGGAGTTGTGATCGATCCACGGCTGCACCCACGTGAAGCCGGACTGGAGCCGCCGCCAGATCCTCTCCGCTCCGCTTGGCTCCAAGCTGAGCGGGATGAGCAATCTCAACCCACTGTCGCACTTTCGCTTTATCGGCAGTGCGTGAATAAGGCCACCTCCCGAGTCTGGAAGGCGCGAGCAATCGCCCGAATCGTAAGGTGCCTTCGCAGTCTCGAGCAAACTACTGAAGCTCAGGCCGCGTTGGCGCGGCTTGCCGCTGAATACTCGGATCAAACGGATTCTTTTGGCCGTCCCTACGCGCTGATTGCCGCCTTTGAAAATGGTTGGTCAAGCGCCTCGGTTTATGAGGACCTGATCCGGGGCCGCTGGGATCTCGACGCGGAAACCATCGACTACTACGCGGCAAAATTGGATCGCGCGAGCGACACGCCGTATGTTCGACGCGCGCGTGCCGCCCTGGCTTTTGAAGCCAACTTCCGGCCCTCGATCTCAATGAGCGCGGGAATAGCCTACCCGTACGCCTTCGAAAGCGAGCAGGTAGTGGTAACCCCGATTGGAGCGACGACGCTCGCCGCGATCGTCGTTGATCCCAACTTCGCAAGGAACAAACTCTTTCCTCAATGCCGTTCGGAATTGGGCCTGAGCGATCAGTTTCACTTGGTGGGCAGGAATGAAACAAATGCTACAGCGTTTAAATCCATCTTCCCAGCATGGGGCCTCTCAATTGAGAACCCGCCAGTAAGTGAGAAAGGCTTGCCAATCTTTTCCGCCGTTACGGCCATCGCCCTGAGCGTGCTGTGTCTCGGAGCCTTTCTTCTTTGGCGGGATGCGAATCGCGAGACCGAACTCAATCAGCTTCGGGCCGATTTGGTCAGCGGCGTAACGCACGACTTGAAGACGCCCGTCACGGTAATCCAGCTCTACGCAGACACCCTCCTGAAAGCGAACCTGCTTGAACCAGTTGAGCGTGACTCATTCCTAAAGACAATCAGCCGGGAGAGCGAGAGACTGGGCCGTATGGTCGACAATGTTCTGGATTACGCCCGCATCGATCGCCGCCAAAAAAGTTACTCTCTGGATTCCGTGGACCTAAACCAGTTAGTGGGCGAAGTGGTTGAAGGCTACGCCTCAACATGGAGTAGTCTGGGATTTCAGGTTGAAACTCGGCTGGCGAATGGGGCGCCAAAGCTCATTCTGGACTACAACGCTATTTCTCAAGCTTTACTGAATTTGCTTGACAATGCCGTCAAGCATTCGGACGGCGGCAGGTGCATTTGCGTTTCGGTGGCCTCTTCCGCGAAGTCCGTATTCGTTGAAGTCAAAGACCACGGAGCCGGGATTCCCTTGGCTGAGCGCAAGAAAATCTTCGAGCGCTTCTATCGCGGCGTGAACAGGCCGTGCAAAGGCGGCTATGGGTTAGGCCTTTATCTCGTTCGACACATCATGGACGCGCACGGTGGAAGCGTGGAAGTCGAGAGCGAGGTTGGAAAAGGCAGCCTCTTTCGTTTGGTTTTTCCGATATGCCCAAAATCCTGATCGTCGACGATCATCCCGAGACTCTTCGTGGACTTGAGGTGAATCTCAAGGGCGAGGGATACTCAGTTCTACTCGCAACCCGGGGCGAAGATGTCTTACGTCTCACCCTTCACGAGAATCCTGCGCTGATCCTGCTGGATGTGATGCTGCCGGGCATGAATGGATACGATGTATGCCGTGAACTGCGTCGCAAAGGCATTGAGACTCCGATCATCCTGTTAACGGCCAAATCGGAGGATCTCGACAAAGTGGTCGGATTTGAGATTGGCGCCGACGACTATGTAACCAAGCCGTTCAGCATTCGGGAACTTCTCGCACGTATTCGCACCCGGCTGCGGCGGCAGCCGCCGTCGAATTCGGCAATTGGTCATTACGTGTTCGATGGAATAGAAATCGACTTCGACAAGCTGCGTTGCACGTGCCGCGGTGAAGACGTAAAGCTCAGCGCGAGGGAGTTCGATCTCCTGAAGCTGCTGATCCGCGAACGGGGCAACACGGTAAGTCGAAATCGAATGCTGGCGGAAGCGTGCGGCTACGATGCCGAAGTCACAACGCGGACCATTGATACCCATATCTCGCGTCTTCGCCGGAAGCTGGAAAGGGCGGGCTCGAGCCCCGGATTGATCATTTCGGTTTATAACGGCGGATATAGGTTTGTAGGCTGATGAGGGCTCGTCGGAATTTCGCACATGTCACAATGTGTTGCAATTCGTGACTTTTGGTTAACCATTTGATGCAGCCCTCCTTGTACTGTTGAGGTTCACAAGGAGAATGTTGATGCTCAAGAGCCTTAGTCTAATACTCATTCGTGTACTGATTGGCGGGCATTTGTTGGCGCAGTCATGGACCCAGCTCAATCCGTCAGGGCAGATTCCGCCGGGTTTGGGAGGCCATGCTGCCGCGTATGATGCCGTCAATAACCGCTTGATGACATTTGGAGGCCGGCCACTCGGCGGCGACCTCACGAATAACGTCTGGGTGCTTACCAACGCCAACGGCTCGGGTGGCGCCCCGGTATGGACTCAGCTAGCGCCATCAGGCGCCTTGCCGCCGCCCAAGACAGATGCTAGTGCAGTCTTTGACCAATCCAGCAACCGGCTAATTGTATTTGCTGGATATACGACAACCAGCGTTGTAGATATGAACGATGTCTGGGTGCTTACCAACGCGAATGGCCTCGGCGGTACGCCGCAGTGGATCCAGCTCAACCCGCCAGGGGATTTGCCCCAAGCGCGCCGTGCGCACGGCGCGGTTTACGACGCCGCGACGAATAGGATGATAATTTTTGGCGGTGGTTTTGGAACATTCGCCTCGATGCTAAATGATACTTGGGTGCTCAGCAACGCCAACGGCATCGGCGGCGCTCCGCAGTGGACTCAGATCACTCCGGTCGCTGGCCAGTTGCCCCCAACGCGCTGTTGCGGTGCGATGGGCTATGATCCGGCAACGAACCGTTTGATTGTATTTGGTGGCAATCAGGGAATTGGCAAGCTCAACGATACATGGGTGCTTTCTAACGCGAACGGCCAGGGTGGCGCGGCGCAATGGAATCAATTGCCAACTACAGGCAACGTTCCCATGTGGTACGACGAGCCGGCAGCTTACAATCCGGCAACCAACCAACTCGTCGCCACGCTGGGGGTGACTGGAGGTCCTGATTCCGGGCTGGCGACGACGTCCACGTGGCTACTCTCAAACGCCAACGGAAACGGGATACCCACGTGGACTCAAGTCAGCACCACTGGTGGTTTGCCACCAAAAAGGGACGGCCTTGCAGGGATGAGGGCATTTGACGCGAACACGAATCGTCTCATCGTATTCGGAGGGACAGACTCTACCTCGCTCAACGATGTCTGGGTTTTGAACCTCAATGTAGGGGACGCAACCCCACCTGTTGTCACTCCGTCCGTAGCACCGGCTCCCAACGGCGCTGGATGGAACAACTCTTTGGTCACAGTCGCCTGGAATCTAAGCGATCCTGAATCCGGTGTTTCGTCGTCTACCGGCTGTGCAACAACGATGCTCACTTCCGAGACCCCTGTCACCGGCGTGACCCTAACTTGCTCGGCAACCAATGGAGTTGGCCAGACTACTTCAGCGCCTGTCACAATTAAGATCGACAAGACCAACCCAGCGGTCACGCTAAGCGCCCCAGCGTCCGGCGCCAGCTACGTTGTCGGCTCTTCTCTTTCCGCCAGCTATTCCTGTTCCGACGGGCTCTCGGGCATCGCGACTTGCACCGGCGGACAACCCAATGGGTCCGCCCTCAGCACTGCGACGGTTGGCCCTCAGAATTTCAGTGTCACCGCCACCGACACTGCCGGCAATCAGAGCATCGTCAGCAACGGGTACAACATCATTTACACCTTCTCGGGATTCTTGCCGCCCATCGTCAACCCACCTTCGACCAATGGAGTGAAGGCCGGGCAAACCGTTCCCGTCAAGTGGCAACTTCGGGATTCGAGCGGTAACTATATATCGGATCTTTCCTCGGTAGTGGCACTTGGCGCCTCGCCGGTAGCCTGCGACGATTCTTTGACAGCTGCGGGCGCCGGGACAGATTCAACCGGGGGAACAACTCTGCGATACGATTCCACCGCGCAGCAATTCATCTACAATTGGCAGACGAACAAGTCGGCCTCAGGCTGCTATCAGCTGCAACTAACGCTCAAGGATGGAACAATTCATTCTGCGAAATTCTCGTTTTCTCATTGACGGGATCTTACTGTATCTGCTGTTGAGCCCGGCGGCGCTTGGCGCCGCCGGCGAAGTCTGTTTGTCGCGTAAATTGCATGAGGGTCTGGACTGGATGGAAGTGCGCGGCAATTGTGTGGCCGCTCTCCCGCTGTTTCGCGAAGCGGCTGCTGCGCGCAATCGGAATCTTGCAGCTCGCGCCATGCTCTACATCGGTTACTGCGAGGAACGGTTGCATGTGCCGGGCGCCCGCGCCAATTACGCCAGGCTCATTCGCGAGTTCCCTGATCAGCGAAGAACTGTAGCAGAGGCCGGTGTTCGTCTGCGCGCATTCGATCGCGTTGACCCTTCCGGTTTCCGCATCGTTGCATCGATTCCGGTGCCGGGACAGCCGACATTCGCGTTAATGCTCGCGGCGCGAGCCGAACTGTTTGTCTCGACTGAGCAAGGCGTCGCCGTAATTGATGTGCGCCGTAATGTGGTGATCCATGACTATCCATTCGACCAGCGGGTGTCCGCTTTAGCAGCTGCTCGTGATGGATCACGAGTCTTTGCCGCTCAAGCGAGCGGCGATGTACGAGTTATAGACCCGGGCGCCGGGACAGTAACGACGCTGCGCACCAGAGGCGGACCGGTGCGCGATATTGTTGCATCGCCTGACGGTCATATGGTCTTTCTTGCTCAGGAACAATACGGTTTGCATCAGGTCGAAGTCGCGACTGGATCCGACCGCAAATTAAGCGACCGGTGGACTGCGGGAGTTGCCCTCTCGAACAACGGCCGTACCCTATTCGCCAGCGTAATTCAGGGCAAAGGCCGGGATACGATCGCCTGGTTCGAAGCTGCATCCGGCGCTCCTCTTGGGGAACTGGGCGGCATTCCATACATCGCGGGAAAGATTGCACTGACGCCGGATGGGACGCAACTTTGGGGTGGGGCTCACAACGCCTGCGCTTCGTATGCTTACCAGACAACCGGTTGCCCGAATCTGGCCAAGGGTGTGGTTCATGTCATCAGAGCCGAACGGCCGAAGGTAGTTCGCTCACTCGGCTTCCCAACGATTGCCGGCGATGTAATCACCCCTTTCAAGGATGGTTCTCTAATCGCAATCGGCGCCGCACAGTCTCTATTGTTCGTTGAGCCCAAGTCCTTCGACCTTGCCGGGTCGATCGATATTGAGGCCTCTGGGAGCCTCGTCTTCGGGCCTGAAGGCGACACAGCCTACGCTCCCGTCCCGCGCAAGAACGAGGTGGTGGTAATTAAGCTCAGCCGCTGAGGCAGGCAAAGATACTGCACAAAAATTCGCGGTCACAACTCGCCAACATTTATTTTTCCTTTCTTTTCAAGCACTTCCCGGCCTCGCCCGACTCGATCCGAATGGTCCTATCCGAAAAACTGGAATCGAGAAAGGAAGCCATGCCCGAAATGCAACTGCAACGGTCCGAAAAGCAGCACCAGGCCGCCCGTGCCAATGGAGCCAAGTCCCGCGGCCCTGTCACGCCCCAAGGCAAGGCCAACAGTTCCCGCAACGCTCTGCGCCACGGCCTGCGCTGCGCAAAAAAATTCACAAACGAACCCGGCGCGAGTGAAGCCTTCCAAGCCATCCTCGCGGCCTACCTCCAGGAACATCAACCCCAAACAGAAGCCGAGCGCATTCTCGTCACCACCATGGCCGCCGCCAAGTTCCGCCAGCACGAACTCTGGTGCGCCGAAATCGCCAATACCAACCCGCCTACCCTCGACCTCTTCCATCGCGCCGAGGCCCGCTGCCACCGCCAATACCACCGCGCCCTCTCCGCGCTCCTATCGCAAAGAAAAACACACAAACGAACCGGACAAACTTCGCACCTCCCGCAAACTCCGTCCGAATCCTGTATGATAAAAAGACCCAACTTTAGCGTTAACTTTGCCGATGAACACCACCTGCCTATGATCCACCGGACCACCGCCGCCCTCGCCGCCCTCGCCGCCGCCGGCGCAGCCGCCGCCCAAACCCCAGACGCGGAGTTCTTCGAAAAGAAGATCCGCCCGGTCTTCGCCAAAAACTGCGTCGCCTGCCACAACAACCGCGTCAAAACCGCCGGCCTCGACCTTTCCACTCTCGAAGGCATCGCCGCGGGTAGCCAAAGTGGACCCCTCTTCGTCAAAGGCGATCCCCCGGCCAGCACGCTGATCAAAGTCCTCTCCTACGACGAGCGCCTCAAAATGCCGCCCTCCGGCAAGCTTCCGGCCGACCAGATCGCCGACTTCAAAACCTGGATCCAAACCGGCACCGGACTCCCCAATCCCGCCCCCGTTTCGTTGGTCCGCCCCAAGGGTCAAAAAGGCTTCTCGGAAGCCGAAAAGCAGTTCTGGGCCTTCCAGCCGATGGCGAACCCGGAACTCCCCGTCGTCAAGAATCAGGCCTGGGCAGCGAAATCCCCCATCGACCGTTTCGTCCTCGCCAAGCTCGAAGCCAAAGGACTACAGCCCAACAAGCCTGCCAGCAAAGCCACGCTCCTCCGCCGCGTGACCTACAACCTCATTGGACTCCCGCCTTCCGATCAGGAACTCCGAGACTTTCTCGCCGATAACTCCCCCAACGCCCTCGAGAAAGTCGTCGACCGCCTCCTCGAATCTCCTCGCTACGGCGAACATTGGGGACGCCATTGGCTCGACGTCGCGCGCTATGCCGACTCCACCGGCAACGATGAGGACCATCGCTATCCTTACGCGTTCCGCTATCGCGACTATGTAATTGACTCAGTCAACAAAGATGTCCCGTTCGACCGCTTCGTCCAGGAACAGATCGCCGGCGACCTGCTGCCTGTGCCTCCTGGCGAGCGCGTGAACACCCGCGGCATCGTCGCCACCGGTTTTCTCGCCCTTGGCGCCAAGGCCGTCGCGCAGCAGGATAAGAAGAAGATGCTCGTCGACACCTATGACGAACAGATCGACGTCGTCTCCAAGGGCATCCTTGGACTCACCCTTGCCTGCGCCCGCTGCCACGATCACAAGTTCGACCCGCTGCTCACTAAAGACTATTACTCGTGGATGGGCATCTTCGCCAAGACTCGCAACTATAAAAACTCCGAAAGCCACGTCGCCAGCCTGCTCTACACGCCGCTGGTTCCCAAAGAAGAGTACGAGCGATTCATCAAAGACCGCGAAACCTCCGACAAAAAGCGCAACGAGATGGAAGACCTGATCGAAGATCAGACCTTCGCCTACACCAGGGAACTCGGCGCGAAAATCGCGGACTACATGCTCGCCGCGCGCGAAGTTCTCGCCAATCGCAGCACCGTGGACGCCGCCGCGCAAGCCAAATCGCTGCGCAAGTCGATCCTCTCGAAATGGGTAGCGTTTCTCGCAGAAGGCAAGACCAAGCGGTCGTACATGGCCGACTGGTACGCGGCTACCGATCAGACGGCGCCGCAGGTTGCAGCCGCCTACCAGAAGCGTTACGTCACCAAGCAGGAAGAATGGTCAAAGGCGATGGTCCGCACCCGCAAGGGCCGCCGCGATCGCAACCGTTCCATGCCGCCAAAGATCGCCGCGGAAGACGATCTCTTCTTCTTCGACGTCCATTTCAAAGGTCCCAATGGACTCACCGAAGCCGAGCGAGTCTCCGCATGGCAACCCGGCAAGGCCGAAGCTGTCGCCAAGCTCAAGCATGAAATCGACGAGATCGTCGCCTCCATGCCGCCCGAGCCGCAAATGGCGGATGCCGTCACCGAAGGAACCGAAGGCGGCATCGTCGCCGGCAAGGTCTACGTGCGCGGCGATTACTCGAGCTACGGCGAAGACGCTCCGCAAGGCGTCCCCACCATTCTGGCTTCTCGTTTTGAACCGCCTCCGTTTGGCCCCGGCAGCGGACGTCTCGAACTCGCGCAGTGGCTGACGCGGCCCGACCATCCGCTGACTGCTCGCGTGTTCGTGAACCGGGCGTGGTACTGGCACTTCGGTGAAGGCATCGTACGCACGCCCGACAATTTTGGCAAGATGGGCGAAAAGCCCACCAATCCGGAACTCCTCGACTATCTCGCGC
>JACXTT010003607.1_pt1 | contig 23649 bp, 22 predicted proteins | sample 9270951 | NCBI WGS metagenome assembly JACXTT01 (sample SAMN15532306, study PRJNA645909) | rock metagenome | isolation source: weathered quartz diorite | place: Puerto Rico | collected 2017-06-21
CGCCCGCCACACCCGTCGGGTGGAATTGCCAGAACTCCATGTCTTCGAGCGGCAGGCCGGCGCGGGCGACCATGCCGAGCCCGTCGCCCGTGTTGATGAACGCGTTGGTCGTAGCCCAATAGATGCGGCCGGCGCCGCCGGTTGCAAGTAGCACGGCCTTGCCCTGCAGGATGAAGATCTCCCCCGTCTCCATCTCGAGCGCCGTGATGCCGACGATCGCGCCGTCCTGCGGGTCGCGGATGAGATCGAGCGCCATCCATTCAACGAGGAACTGGGTGTTGGAGCGCACGTTCTGCTGATAGAGCGTATGCAGCATCGCGTGGCCGGTGCGGTCGGCCGCCGCGCAGGCGCGCATCGCCATCTTGGCGCTGCCATAGTCCTGCGTATGGCCGCCGAACGGGCGCTGGTAGATCTTGCCGTTCTCGAGCCGGTCGAACGGCATGCCCATGTGCTCGAGCTCGACCACCACCTCGATCGCGCGCCGGCACATGTACTCGATCGCGTCCTGGTCGCCGAGGTAGTCCGAGCCCTTGACCGTGTCGTACATGTGCCAATGCCAGTTGTCCTCGGTCGAGTTGGCAAGCGGCGCGGCGATGCCGCCTTGCGCGGCGACCGTGTGCGAGCGCGTCGGAAACACCTTCGAGAGGACCGCCACCTTGAGATTGGCGCGGGCCAATTCCAGCGCCGCGCGCATGCCCGAGCCGCCGGCCCCGACCACGATCGCGTCATAGCGGCGAGTGTTTAGCGCCACAGGATCTGTACCATCCAGCCGACGTAGCTAGCAAGCACGAGGATCGTCACGACCTGAAGCCCAAGGCGCAGCCCGTCGGGCTTGATGTAGTCCATCACGATGTCGCGCACGCCGACCCATGCATGCCATGCAAGGCTCACCGCGAACAGCAGCGTCGCGACGCGCATCCAGCCGTTCTGGAAAAGCTCCCTCCAGACGCCGTAGCTGATCGGCCGGCCGGTCATGAACACGACGAGCAGTATCACGGTGTAGAGCGCCATGATTACGGCTGTAATGCGCTGCGCGAGCCAGCTGCCCAAGCCGTAGTGCGCGCCGACCACGATGCGTCGCGGCGTCACCATATCCGCCATGCGAAAAAGGCCGTAAGCGCGAGGCTCACGATCAGAACGGCGGTCGCGCTGCGGCGCGCCGGCGCGAGCTCGATGCCCTTGTTGAGGTCGAGCAGCAGAAAGCGGATGCCGGCGCAGAAGTGATGCGCGTACGCCCAGATGAAAACGATCAGGCCCAGCTTCACGACCGGCAGGCGCAGATAGTCGTGCGCGCGTGCGAAGCCCTGCTCCGAGGCAAGGCTCGTGTCGAGCAGGTAAAGCAGCCAGGCGGCAAACGGGAAAAAAAGCAGCGCTCCCGAGACGCGATGCAGGATCGATACGAAGCCGGGCACGGGCAGCCGGATCTCGAAGAGGATCGCGGACAGGTGCAGGTACTTGGGACGAGCTCGCTTCGCGGCCGCGGTGGACATTGATGTTGCGCCGGGCCCCAACCCGGGCGATTCGATTATAGCGTCGCAGCGCAGCAACTCGCTGCTGTAAAATCGAAATTCACTCTCCCGCGGAGCGCTCGATGCCCAAAGCCCCCATGCGCGTCGCCGTCACCGGCGCCGCCGGCCAGATCGGTTATTCGCTGCTCTTTCGCATCGCGCACGGCGATCTGCTCGGCAAAGACCAGCCGGTGATCCTGCAGCTTCTCGAGATCCCCGACGAGAAGGCGCAGAAGGCGCTGAAGGGCGTGATGATGGAGCTCGACGATTGCGCGTTTCCACTGCTCGCCGGCATGACGCCCGCCTCCGACCCGATGGCGGCATTCAAGGACGTGCAAGTGGCACTGCTCGTCGGCGCGCGCCCGCGCGGCCCCGGCATGGAGAGAAAGGACCTGCTCGAAGCGAACGGCAAGATCTTCGCGCCGCAGGGCCAGGCGCTCGATCGCGTCGCCGAGCGCAACGTGAAAGTCCTGGTGGTTGGCAACCCGGCGAACACCAACTGCCTGATCGCGATGAAGAACGCGCCGAGCCTCAAGCCCTCGCAGTTCACCGGCATGATGCGCCTCGACCACAACCGCGCGGTTTCGCAGCTCGCGCAGAAGGTGAAGCAGCCCGTATCGTCGATCCGCAAGGTCACCGTGTGGGGCAACCACTCGGCCACGCAATATCCAGACCTGTTCCAGGCCGAGGCCGACGGCAAGAAGCTCTGGCCGCTGATCAACGACCAGGCGTGGCTCGAGAACAGCTTCATCCCCACGGTGCAGAAGCGCGGCGCCGCCGTCATCGATGCGCGCGGGCTGTCGTCGGCCGCGAGCGCTGCGAACGCGGCGATCGACCACCTGCGCGACTGGATTTCCGGCTCGCGCGACGGTGACTGGGTCACCATGGGCGTAGCTTCCGATGGCAGCTACGGCATTCCTGAAGGCGTGATCTACGGCTATCCGGTCACGTGCCGCAACGGCAGCTACCAGCTCGTGAAGGGCGTCGAGATCAGCGAATTCAGCCGCAAGCGCATGGACGTCACGCTCAAGGAGCTGCACGAAGAGCGCGACAGCGTGCGTCACCTCCTCGGCAAATGAGAACAATAGGGACAGTCCCTATTTTCTGGCTATGAGTGCCGGGGCCAAGTTTCGCGAAGCATTAAAGCAAGAGCGACCGCTGCAGATTCCCGGCACGATCTGCGCCTATCACGCGCTCATGGCGAAGCGCGTGGGCTACAACGCGATCTACCTTTCCGGCGGCGGCGTCGCCGCCGGCTCGCTCGGCATGCCGGACCTCGGCATCTCCAACCTCGACGACGTGCTCACGGAGATTCGCCGCATTACCGATGTCTGCGACTTGCCGTTGCTGGTGGACGTCGATACCGGGTTCGGCGTGAGCGCCTTCAACGTCGCGCGTACCACCCGCTCGCTCATCAAGTTCGGCGCCGGCGCCATGCACATCGAGGACCAGGTCGGCGCGAAGCGCTGCGGCCATCGCCCGGGCAAGGAGTTGGTAAGCAAGGAGGAGATGTGCGACCGCATCAAGTCGGCGGTCGACGCGCGCACCGATCCGGCGTTCGTCATCATGGCGCGCACCGATGCGCTGGCCTCGGAAGGCGTCGATCGCGCCGTCGATCGGGCCAAGGCGTACGTGGAAGCCGGCGCCGACATGATCTTCCCGGAAGCGATCACCGAGCTCGCGATGTACCAGAAATTCGCCGCCGCGGTGAAAGTGCCGATCCTCGCCAACATCACCGAGTTCGGAAGCACGCCGCTTTTCAGCGTAGCTGAGCTGCGCGGCGCCGATGTGGCGATGGTGCTCTACCCGCTGACCGCGTTCCGCGCGATGAACCAGGCGGCGCTGCGCGCCTACGAGACGGTGCGCAAGAGCGGCACGCAGAAGGCGCTGCTCCCCGAGATGCAGACGCGCGAGGAGCTCTACGACATCATCGGTTACCACGACTACGAAAAGAAACTCGATGAGCTCTTTGCCCGCGGGCGCTCCTAAGCCCAAGAAGTCGGTCGCGCTCTCCGGCATAGCGGCCGGGAACACGGCGCTTTGCACCGTCGGGCGCACGGGCAACGATCTTCATTACCGCGGCTACGACATCCTCGACTTCGCCGACCAGGCCGAGTTCGAGGAGATCGCCTACCTGCTGGTGCACGAAAAGCTGCCCAACCGCGCGGAGCTCGCCGCGTACAAGAAGCGCCTCCAGGCGCTGCGCGCCCTCCCCGGCCCGCTGAAAGCGGTGCTGGAGCAGATCCCGCGCTCGGCGCATCCCATGGATGTGATGCGCACCGGCTGCTCGATGCTGGGGACGTTAGAGCCCGAAAACGAAGCGCATGCCGTCGAAGGCGCCCGCGCCATCGCCGACCGGCTGATGGCGTGCTTCTGCTCGATCCTGCTTTACTGGTACCACTACGCCAACAGCGGCAAGCGCATCGACACGCAGACCGACGACGATTCGATCGGCGGTCACTACCTGCATCTCCTGCACGGCAGGAAGCCGCCCGCCTCCTGGGTGCGCGCGATGCACACGTCGCTCATCCTCTATGCCGAGCACGAGTTCAACGCGAGCACCTTCACCTGCCGCGTCGTCGCCGGCACCGGCTCCGACATGTACAGCGCGATCACGGGCGGCATCGGCGCGCTGCGCGGGCCGAAGCACGGCGGCGCGAACGAGGTGTCCGACGAGATCCAGAAGCGCTACCGCACGCCGAACGAGGCTGAAGCGGACATCCGGCGCCGCACGGCCGCGAAGGAGATCATCATCGGCTTCGGCCATCCGGTGTACACGACCGGCGATCCGCGCAACAAGGTGATCAAGGCGGTGGCGGCGCGTCTGGCGAAGGAGGCGAACAACCTGACGCAGTACCGCGTCGCCGAGCGCATCGAGACGGTGATGTGGAGCGAGAAGAAGATGTTCGCGAACCTCGACTGGTACAGCGCCGTGTCCTACAGCCAGATGGGCGTGCCGACGCTGCACTTCACGCCGATCTTCGTCGTCTCGCGCACGAGCGGCTGGTCGGCGCACGTCATCGAGCAGCGCGCCGACGGCAAGATCATCCGCCCGAGCGCCAACTACATCGGGCCGGAAGACCTTTCCTGGGTCCCGCTCGACAAGAGATAGCGCCGTGTACGAGTCCGAGCTCACCAAGTTCATGCGCGAGTTCCTCGCGCAGCATCCCGAAGAGATCGAGTCGCAGAAGGAGGGCCGCGCCATCTGGTGGGACAAGAGCCCCGCGGAGCGCTCGTCCGTGCCGTCGATGCGCCATGCGCCCAAGGCGGGCGGCAACGAGCACATCTTCGCGCCCATCCCCGAGGGCGGCGGCGCGGAGTACATGTTCGCGCCGGACGGCGATGCGCCGGTCGACCCCGACGAGCTGCTGAAGGCGCCCTGATGTCGGCGCCGATCTGCAACGTGCGGCCGGCGCCCGACAAGGTGCTGACCGACATTGCGGACTATGTCACCAAGTATCGGATCGCCAGCCCCGAGGCGTACGACACCGCGCGTTACTGCCTGATGGATACGCTCGGCTGCGGCTTCGAAGCGCTCGAGTACCCGGCATGCACCAAGCTCCTCGGCCCGATCGTGCCGGGCATGGTCGTGCCGAACGGCGCCAAGGTGCCGGGCACGAAGTTCCAGCTCGATCCGGTGCAGGCGGCGTTCAACCTTGGCGCGATGATCCGCTGGCTCGACTTCAACGACACCTGGCTTGCCGCCGAGTGGGGACATCCCTCGGACAACCTCGGCGGCATCCTGATGACCGCCGACTGGCTCTCGCGCAGCCAGACACCATTGGCCGTTAAAGACGTGCTGACGGCCATGATCAAGGCGCACGAGATCCAAGGCGTGCTCGCGCTCGAGAACAGCTTCAACCGCGTCGGCCTCGACCACGTCGTGCTCGTGAAAGCGGCGAGCACCGCGGTAGTCGCGCACATGATCGGCTGCACGTACGACGAGGTGGTCAACGCCATCTCGCTGGCGTGGGTCGACGGCCAGAGCCTGCGCACCTACCGGCATGCGCCGAACACCGGCTCGCGCAAAAGCTGGGCGGCGGGCGATGCGACCTCCCGAGCAGTTCGCCTTGCCCTGATCTCAAAAACCGGCGAGATGGGCTACCCGTCGGTGCTCACGGCGAAGACCTGGGGGTTCTATGACGTGCTTTTCAAAGGCCAGCCGTTCAAGTTCCAGCGGCCCTACGGCAGCTACGTAATGGAGCACGTGCTCTTCAAGATCTCCTACCCGGCCGAATTCCACGCGCAGACGGCGGTGGAGGCCGCGATGGCGCTCCACCCGGTGCTGGAGAACCGGATCGAGGACATCGCCAAGATCACCATCCGCACGCACGAGGCCGCGATCCGCATCATCGACAAGAAGGGTCCGCTCAACAATCCGGCGGACCGCGACCACTGCATCCAGTACATGGTGGCCGTGCCGCTGCTCTTCGGGCGCCTGACAGCCGGTGATTACGAGGACCAGGTGGCGCGCGATCCGCGCATCGATCTGCTGCGCGACAAGATGGTGTGCGTCGAGGACAAGCAGTTCTCCAAGGACTACCTCGATCCGCAGAAGCGCTCGATCGCCAACGGGCTGACGGTGGAGTTCAAGGACGGCAAGAAGCTGGCGGAGGTCGTGGTCGAGTACCCGGTCGGCCACAAGCGCCGGCGCAAGGAAGGCATGCCGCTCCTCGTCGAGAAGTTCGAGCGCAACCTCGCGCGCCGCTTTGCGTCCAAACAGCAGAGGGCGATTCTCGAGCTTTGCATGGACCAGAGGCAGCTCGAAGCGACGCCGGTCGATGAATTCGTGGACCTCATGGTGATATGAACCTCGGAAAGCAATCAAAAACAGCGATGTACAACGACTGTGCGGAACAAGCGGGTCAGATCAAGATTGAGAATGACCTTGATTGCAGAAGACATATGCGCGCCCACCTCGAACGCAAACTCGCTGAGCTGAACGAAGAGATCCGCAACTACCCCGGCCCGATCGCGCGCTGCGACCAGCACCTGCCGGCGCTGCTCGAAGAGCGCGCGCGCCTGATGGCCGAGCTGCAGTTATTCCAGGATCGCGAGAGCTGCCCGTCCGAGGCGCGCTGGGGGCACGACGGCGGACGAACGAACGAGGAAAGGGAATAAGGATGCCGCACATCACTTTCAACAGCCTGCAGAAGTTCAAGCACGGGCAGTTGTATTCGCTGCCCGCGCTCGGAAAAGCGCTCAATGTGCCGATCCAGCGCCTGCCGGTTTCCATCCGGATCGTGCTCGAGTCGGTGCTGCGCAACTGCGACGGCAAGAAGGTCACCGAGGACCACGTGCGCGAGCTCGCCAACTGGAAGCCGGTAGCGCCGCGCACCGACGAGATCCCCTTCGTCGTCGCTCGCATCGTGCTGCAGGACTTCACGGGCGTGCCGCTGCTTTGCGACCTCGCCGCGATGCGCGGCGTCGCCGGGAAGATGGGCAAGGATCCGAAGATGATCGAGCCGCTGGTGCCGGTCGATCTGGTGGTCGACCACTCGGTGCAGGTCGACCACTATGGGACGAAGAATGCGCTCGACCTCAACATGAAGCTGGAATTCAAGCGCAACCAGGAGCGCTACCAGTTCATGAAGTGGGGCATGCAAGCCTTTGACACTTTCAAGGTGGTCCCGCCCGGCATCGGCATCGTGCACCAGGTGAACCTCGAGTACCTCGCGCCCGGTGTGCACAAGTCGAAGGACGGCGTCTGCTATCCCGACACGCTGGTGGGAACCGATAGCCACACCACCATGATCAATGGCATCGGCGTGGTTGGCTGGGGCGTGGGGGGCATCGAGGCCGAAGCGGGCATGCTCGGGCAGCCGGTCTACTTCCTCACGCCTGACGTTGTGGGCGTGCACCTAAAGGGCAAGCTGCACCCGGCGCTCACCGCGACTGACGTCGTGCTCACCGTCACGGAGATGCTGCGCAAGGCCAAGGTCGTCGGCAAGTTCGTCGAGTTCTATGGCGAAGGCACCGCATCGCTCTCGGTCACCGACCGCGCGACGCTCGCCAACATGGCGCCGGAGTACGGCGCGACCATGGGTTTCTTCCCGGTCGACCAGAAAACGGTCGAGTACTTGCGCGGCACGGGCCGCACCGCCGATGCGGTAGAGCGCTTCGCCGAGTACTTCAAGGCGCAGGGCCTCTTCGGCATCCCGAAGAAGGGCGAGATCGACTATTCGCAGGACCTCGAGCTCGATCTGTCGAGCATCAAGCCCTCGCTCGCCGGGCCGAAGCGGCCGCAGGATCGCATCGATCTCGACAAGGTGTCCGCGAGCTTCCAGAAGCTCTTTACCGCGCCGATCAAGGAGAACGGCTTCGGCAAGAAGGCCGAGGATCTGCGCCGGCCGTACAAGACGTACGACGGCATCGACATCCGGAACGGTGATGTGCTGATCGCCGCGATCACCTCATGCACCAATACCAGCAACCCCGGCGTACTGCTGGCGGCGGGGCTGCTCGCCAAGAAGGCGGTGGAGCTCGGCCTGACGGTGAAGCCACACGTCAAGACGTCGCTCGCGCCGGGCTCGCGCGTGGTCACCGAGTACCTGCGCAAGGCAGGGCTGCTGCAGTACCTGGAGAAGCTCGGCTTCGCACTCGCCGCCTACGGCTGCACGACCTGCATCGGCAATGCCGGGCCGCTCGCGCCGGCGATCGACGAGGCGATTGCGAAGAACGATCTGGTCTGCGCGGCGGTGCTTTCCGGCAACCGCAACTTCGAGGCGCGCATTCACCCGAACATCCGCGCGAACTTCCTCGCCTCGCCGCCGCTGGTCGTCGCCTATGCGATCGCCGGCACGGTGCTGAAGGACTTCCGCAACGAGCCGCTCGGCCGGACCCGGGACGGGCGCGAGATCTACATCGGCCACATCTGGCCGAGCCACGCGGAGATCCAGGCGCTGATGGATCTGGCGATGGATCCGGCGACCTTCCGCAGGCTCTACTCCAACCTGCCGGAGGCGAATCCGCTGTGGAAGAAAGTCTCGGCGCCGACAGGACAGGTGTATAGCTGGCCGCCGTCGACCTACATCGCGGAGCCGCCGTTCTTCAAGGACTTCACGATGCAAGCGCAGCGGCCGGCGAACGTCGCGGGCGCGAAGATCCTCGGTATCTTCGGCGACTCGGTCACGACCGACCACATCTCGCCTGCGGGCTCGATCAAGCCCACCTCGCCTGCCGGCATCTACCTGCAGGAGAACGACGTCGCGGTCGCCGACTTCAACAGCTACGGCGCGCGCCGCGGCAACCACGAGGTGATGATGCGCGGCACGTTCGCCAACGTGCGCATCAAGAACCTGATCCTCGGCGGCAAGGAAGGCGGCTTCACGCTGTATAAGGGCCAGGAGATGCCGATCTACGACGCCGCGATGCGCTACATCGCTGATGGCACGCCTACCGTCGTTTTCGGCGGCGAGGAATACGGCACCGGCTCATCGCGCGACTGGGCGGCGAAGGGCACTCAGCTCCTCGGCGTAAAGGCGGTGATCGCGCGCAGCTTCGAGCGCATTCACCGCGCGAACCTCGTCGGCATGGGCGTCCTGCCGCTGCAGTTCACGGGCAGCGACTCGGCGCCGTCGCTGGGGCTGAAAGGCGACGAGACGATCGACGTGCTCGGGCTCGACGAGATCCGGCCGCAGCAGGAGCTGAAGGTGCGCATCACCTATGCGGACGGCCGCATCGCCGAGGTGCCGGTGAAATCGCGCATCGACACGCCGATCGAGGTCGACTACTACAACCACGGCGGCATCCTGCCGTTCGTGCTGCGCGAGCTCATCAGCCGCGCCGGCGCCGCCAAGGCCAAGGCGGCGTGAATCCGCGAGATCAAGGCGAAGTACATCGGTAGGAGCTAGCCGCCGAGCCCCGCGATGTAGTCGGCGAGGACCTCGATGTCCTTGTCGGAAAGCGCTTGCGCGGCCGCCGTCATGTTGCCGTCGAAATCGGCGCGCTTGCCGGCCTTGAATGCGAGCAGCTGGGCGCGCAAATACTCGTAGTGCTGGCCCGCGAGGCGCGGCATCTGCTGCAGGCCGAGGAGCCGCGGCCCGTGGCATTGCGTGCAGTGGAACTTGCTGGCGAGCTCGGGGCCCGCCTTTGCGTTCTCCGCGCTCGCCTGATGCCGCGGCGGCGCCGGCTTCTGGCCCGCGAAGTACGCGGCGAGGTCGTTCATCTCCGCGTTCGACAGCGGCTTCGCCAGCGGCGTCATCTGCGGGTCCTGCCGGCTGCCGGCGCGGAACATGAAGAGCGCGGTGGCGATGAACTTCTCCGGCTGCCCGGCGATCGAGGGCACCGCCGGATTCGTGGAATTGCCGGCTTCGCCGTGGCAGGCGGCGCACACCACGGCCTTGCGCCCGCCCGCCTCGCGATCGGCAGCCGCCGCGGCGCCGGCGAAAGCCAGCACCGCGGCGTAGACCAGCACCCTCACTTCGTGTAGCTGATCCGGTAGATGATCCCGTTCTGGTCGTCGGAGACGAGCAGCGAGCCGTCCTTCATCACCATAACGTCGTTCGGCCGGCCCCACATCGGCGGATCGGCCTTGGCGTCGAGCAGGAAGCCGGTCAGGAAGGGCTGGTACTTCGCCACCTTGCCGCTGTCGTCCAGCACCACGCGCATCACGTTGTAGCCCTGCTTGACCGTGCGGTTCCACGAGCCGCGCATGGCGATGAAGATATTGTTCTGGTACTCGGCCGGGAACATCTTGCCGGTGTAGAAGCGCATGCCGATCGGCGCGATGTGCGCGCCGAGCTTGAGCGCCGGCTTGTCGAACTCGCGGCAGGAGCGGTGCTTGCCGAACTCCGGATCCGGCGTATCGCCCTGGTGGCAGTACGGATAGCCGAAGTTCATGCCCTTGCGCGAGACGCGGTGCAGCGTGTCGTTGGGCGAATTGTCGCCGAGCCAGTCGCGACCATGGTTCGTGAACCAGAGCTGCTTGGTCTTCGGGTTGAAATCCATGCCGACCGAGTTGCGCACGCCGAGCGCCACCGTCTCGAGCGTGCCTTTCATGTCGACGCGCATCACCGAAGCCTCCATGTACGACGGCATGACGATGTTGCCTGGCGCGCCGATATTGAAGTAGAGCTTGCCATCGGGCCCGAACGCCAGGAATTTCCAGAAGTGCCCGGGCTGCTTGTGCGGGTCGAGGTTGTCGACGATCACCTTGGGCTGCGGCGGATTGTCGAGGTGGTTTTCGATGCCGTCATAGCGCGTGATGCGGCCGCGCTCGGCGACAAAGAGCGTGCCCTTGTGGAATGCGACGCCGTTGGGGGAATCGAGGCCCTTGAGCAGCACCTTCGCTTCGCGCTTGCCGCCCTTCTGCGTGACCGCATAAACCTCGCTCAGCTGCCGCGTGCCAACGAACACCGTGCCTTTGTCGCCCTGCGCCATGGTGCGTGCGCCGGGCATGCCTTCGGCCCACACCTCGACCTTGAAGCCGGCCGGGACCTTCAGCTTGTCGACCGGCAGGTCCTTCGCCGCCTTGCCGGTCACTTCGATCGCGAACGGGTGCAGCGTCGATTCCGACATCGCCGGCGGCTTTCCCTGCTGCCAGGAAGGCGGCGGCGCTGCGGGCTTGTCTTGCGCTTGAGCAACGGTGAATGCGCCGAGAACGGCGGCGGCGAGTGCAGCTCTCATGGTTCTTCTCCTCTGGGTTTGCGCCGCTATTAGAACTGAAGGCTTGCCTGGATTCCAGCGCTCATGTTGCGCCGCGGCGCGGGCTCGAAGTAGCGAAAGTTGGTCTCGTTCACGATCACCGAGCCGACATAATTGCGGTTGCCGACGTTGTCCAGCCGCACGAACTCGGTGAGGCGCAGCCGCCCGCGCTCCTGCACGAGGCCGGCGGCCAGGTTCCAGACGGTGAACGGGTCGGCGAAATCGCTGTTCGGATCGCTGACCGGGACGCTTGAGCGGTGGAGCACTTCGAGCGCGGCGTGGAAAGGCGCGCGCCGGTAGCGCAGCTCGCCGTACGCCTGGTTCTTCGGCACGCCCGGCAGCGTCGCGCCGGCCGGCACGGCCACCGTGGTGTTGGTCGTCGTGATGACGGTGTTGAAGCCCTCCCGGAAAGTCGCCTGCAGGTAGGTGTAAGCGAAGCGCAGCTCGAAGGGACCGATCGCCGCGCTCTCGGCGCCAAGCTCGACGCCTTTGCGGTCGGTGTGGCCGACGTTCTTGAAGGTGGCGCGCCCCCCCGCGTTGCGATCGACCACGATCTCGTTCTGCGTCACGACGTCGAACAGCGCCGCGTTCACCCGTCCCCAGCCCGGCACGCGCGCCTTCACGCCGAGCTCGGCATGCCGGCTGGTGCTGGCGTTGAGGTCGAAGTTGAGGCCGCTGCCGCTGTTGCGATAGGCGAGCTCCAGGAACGTGGGCGTCTCGAAGCCGCGACCGACGTTTCCATACAGGCTGAGGTTCGCGCTCGGGCGAAACAGCAGCCCCGCGACCGGCGTCGTAGCGCCGTAGCCGCGCGTGCCGCTGTCGTTCGGATTTCCCGGCACGATGTAGTAATCGCTCGAGCGAAAGCCGACGCGGCTGTGCCGCGCGCCGCCAAGGAGCGCCCAGCGCTCTGCGAGCTTCCATTCGGCCTGCGCAAAGAAGTCGGTGCTGGAAACCGTGTTGTCCTCGTCGCGTTTCAGCGCACCGATCACGCCGTTGTTGTTGATGAAGCCCCTGCGACGCTCGTACATGGCGTCGTATTCCGCGCCCGCTGCAAGGCGCACGGTGCCGAGCGTGCGGAACCAGCGCAGCGCCCCGCCGCCGTAGCTGCGATCGAGGTCGACGATGCCGCCCGAGTGCGTCGGCGCATTTTGCGTTGCGAGCGGAATAGCGAGGAACTGCTGCACCGCACGCTGGCCAACGTAGAGCATCGCTTCCAGCCGTCCCTCGGCCACCTGCTGCCGCAGCGTGCCCCCGACCTGGTCCTGCGAGATGCTCTTTTGCGTGTTGAACTGCAGCGCCTGGGGCGTCGCCTGCCGCGGGTCCTGCTGGAGCTGCGCGCGCGTCAGGCCAAGCGGGTCCTGCGTATCGGGCTGGCGGATGCTGTTTGCGACCAGCGTGAACGGCCCGTCTTTCAGCTTGGCGTTGAGATGATCGCGCCGTACGGCGCTGTGGTCACGGTAGCCGTCGCTCTCGAAGCGCGACACATGGCCGATCGCGTTGACGCCTTCCCACTGGCCGCCGAACTTGAGCGCGCCGCGCCAGGTGCGGTAGCTGCCGAGCAGCAAACCCGCTTCGCCGGTGGGCACCTCGGGGCCGTCCATGGTTTCCAGCGTGATCACGCCGCCCGACGAGTTCCCGTAGAGCACGGAGAATGGGCCGCGCAGCACCTCGATGTGATCGGCGGAGCCGAGCGCAAAGGCCGCCGCCTGGCCCTGGCCATCGGGCATCGTCGCGGGAATGCCGTCGGCGATGAGGCGGATGCCGCGCACGCCGAAGGTCGAGCGCGCGCCGAAGCCGCGCGACTGGATCTGCAGGTCCTGCGCGTAGTTCTGGCGGTTCTGCACCACGATGCCCGGTACCGCGCCGAGGCTCTCGGAAAGGTTGACCTGCTGATGCAGGTCGCGAATCTGGTCGCCGTCGATCCGGTCGATCGACGCCGGCACCTCCAGCGCCGATTGCGGCGTGCGCGTCGCGCTCACCACGACCGCGTCCGGCGGCTCCTGCGCGAGCGCCAGCAGCGGCACGAAGGCCACCACCCCTCCACCCAATGGCTTCATTGCCGATAGGCTACCGAAATCCAGACAGCGCGTGGCGCGCCCGGGGCGACGAACCGCTCGCTGGTGGCGTTCGCCGGATCGAAGGCCTGGCCAGGACCGGTGAAGAAGTTGCGCCCGAGCACGCCGTAGCCCGCGTAGCGCCGGTCGAAGAGATTGTCCACTTTGAGCGAAAGCCGCCAGTTCCGCCGCGGCTCGTAGCGCGCGAAGAACTGCGCCACGCTGTAGGCCGGCAACCGGCCGTGGACGTCGTGATTGTTCTCGTCGCCGCGCGCATATTGCCGGTCGAACCAGCTCCAGCCGAAGCCAAGCGATGCGCGCGGCGCGAAGCTCCAGTCGACCAGGAGCTTCGCCTGGCTGCGCGGGATCCCCGGAATCGCGTTGCCGCGCTCCACCGTGATCTCGTCGGCTGCATCGCGCGACGAGTTGTTGGGGCTCGGCATGCGAAACGATGTCAGGTATTGCGCCTGCACATAGCTGTAAGCGGCGCTCACCGACAGCGGCTCGCCGCGCATGCGGTATGCCAGGTCGAAGCCCTGGCGCAGCGTGCTGCCGGTGTTCTGGAAAAAGCCGGCGTTCAGCGCGCCGGCCGAGGAGACGAACTGGATATCGTTCGCGACCACCGTCCGATAGACCGCCGCCGAGAGTTGCGCATCGCGGGCGGTCCGCAGCCGCGCGCCCGCTTCCGTGGTGCGCGCGATCACGGGGCTGAGCGCGGGATCGGCGAGGAACTGGTTCGGCAGCGTGCACGGCGCGCTCGGATCCGCGCAGGTGAGCTCGGCCGGCGATGGCACGCGCATGCCCTGGCTCAGCGACGCAAACATCGTGAGCGCAGGATTGGGATTCCATGCCGCCCCCAGCGCCGGGTTGAACCGCCGGAAGTCATGATCGCCATCGAGCGCGGGGCGCAGGCCCGAGCGGTCGCGCAGCCGCACGGTGGCGACGTTGTAGCGGCCGGAGAGACTGAAGGTCCACGATGCCGAAGGCGCGAACTGCTCGATGACGTAGAGCCCGCGCGCGCCGTTTCGCGCGCCGACATGATTGACCTCGGCAAAAGGCTCGAGGGCCAGCGTCTCGCGCTCGGGCGAAAGCGCGGCGCCCTGGCGCCGCTGCACGAAATCCGTGCTCGCGCCTTCGAGCGCCGCACCGAGCGTGAGCTCATGCGAAACGCCGCCGCTGCGGTGGTTGATTACGGCCTGCAGCAGTGCGCCGGCGCTGCGCTGCGCGAGAGAATTGCGGTCGTTGAACGCCGGCGGCCCTGGCTCGCCGTTCACGTTGCTCGCGATGGCATCCTGCTGCAAGTCGCGCGCGTAGACGGTAGCGGATAGGAGCACATCATCGCTCACGAAGCGGCTCGCGCGCACGGTGAGGAAGCCGAGCTGGTTCTCCGTGCGGTCGGGCCAGGTGTAGGCGCGACGCGGCGTATCGAGCATCGATGAGGGCAGCGTCTGCGTGCCTTGCATCGCGTTGTCGGCGAGCGCGAGCGATACGTCGAGGTCGGTGCGCGCATCCTGCCATCCGGCCTTGACGAACCCCTGGCGCAGCCGGCTCGACGCATGCTCGCGCCATCCCTGTTGGTCGAGCGCGCGCAGCGCCGCGAAGTAGTCGGCGCGCTCGCCGTGTCCTCCGCTCTCGCCTTCGACGAGCCGCCGGCCGAACCACCCGCTCGAGAGCCGCAGCGCTTCGCCGGGAAACGCGAAGCCCGATTTCGTATGGAGGGAAAGCACGCCGCCGAGGGTGTTCAGCCCGAACGCCGGATTCGCGCCGGACACGAGGTGCATGTTGGCGATCGCGTTACGCGGGATCAGGTCCCAGTTGACCATGTCGCCGAAGGCCTCGTTGACGCGCACGCCGTCCACGAACACTGCGAGTCCCTGCGGCACGCCGAGGAGCGGCGAGGCCGTGAAGCCGCGGTAGACCAGGTCTTGCTGGAACGGGTTGCTCTGAGAGTCGTTGAGGCTGACGCCCGAGAACGAGCGCGCCAGGTGATCGGCGAGGTCGAGCGCGTCGCGCTCGCGGAGCTCCTCTGCGTCGGTGCTCTGCACTGCGCTCGGAATGTCGCGCAGCGGCGTGCCGAGGCCCGGCACCGGCCGGATGCCGATCACGTGCACCACCGGCGCTTCGATGGCGGTGGCGGGATTGGTGGGGCTTTGCGCGTGCGCGGCTACGCTTGCGAGCAGGCCGAGGGCGGCAGCCGCCGTCCTCAACGGATCACGACGCCCCAGGGCAGCTCGCCCACCGCGATGTCACGCAGCTTGCGGTAATTCTGCGCGTCGATCACGGTGACGGAATTGGAGCGGCCGTTGGCCACGTAGAGCTTCGCGCCGTCCGGCGTGATCGCCATGTTCCAGGGCCGGCGGCCGACCTCGACGTTGGCCACGATCCTGTTCTGCGCGGTGTCGATAACCGAAACCGAGGCGGCGCGCCCGTTCGAGATGAACACGCGCCTGCCGTCCGGATGCATCGTCACGCCGTTCGAGAATTCGCCCGCCGCGATCGCCGCCAGCACCTTGCGGCTCGCGACATCGATGGCGAAGACCGTGCTGTCGAGCTCGCAGGCGACATAAGCGCGCTTGCCATCGGGCGTGAAGGCGATGCCGCGCGGCCGCCGGCCGACTTTGATCGAGTCGACCTGGCTACGCGCCGCGACATCGACCACATCGACGCTGTCGGCCTCCTCGGCGCTCACGAAGAGCCAGCGTCCGTCGGGGCTGAAGACCGCGTGCTCGGGGTTCTTGCCGCGCGTCTTCACCGAAAACACGACCGCGCCACGCGCGGGGTCGACGAACGCAACGCTGTTGGAAATTTCCACCGCAGCCACCACCCAGCGCCCGTCCGGCGAGCTGCTCACGCCCTCGGGCGATTCGCCGAGGTCGATCTTGGCAGCGACGGCGCGCTCCGCGAGATCCACCGCAAGCAGCGCGTTCGCGGTCTGATCGCTCACGTAAAGGCGCTTGCCGTCGACGCTCAACGCCATCCCGCGCGGCCGCGTGCCGGCCTTGATCTCCGCGACGACCTCGTCGCGCGCGGTGTCGATGACGCTCAGCGTTCCCGCCTTCTCGTTCGCGACGTACGCCATCGGGCCGCCGGCTGCACTGGCGGCCCAGCCCGCGAGCAGCGCAAGAAGGACCCGCATCACCTGCTTTGCGCGGCAGGCGACAGCACGCCGCGCCGTGCTCGGCGCGGCCACATGCGCTCGAAGACGCCGTCGCGCGCAACGAGATGCTTGAGCGCCGCGGCGATGTGCAACGCGACGAGCGCGGTGATGAGGCAGGCGAGCGCGAAGTGGACGTTGCTGCAAAGCTGCTTGAGCGCCGGCGCCTCCCAGCCCCAATGCGGCAGCGTGGCGCCGAAGTACTTGACCGGATAGCGCGTGAACGAGGACCCCAGATAGCCAACGAGCGGCTGCAAGATGAGCGCGGCGTAAAGCAGGCCGTGGCTCAGCCGCGCGGCGCGGGCCTGCCAGCGCGGCAAGGATGCGGGCAGCGCCGGCGGCACATGTCCGAGGCGCCAGCCGAGCCGCGCGAGCATGAGTAAACCGAGGGTGATGCCGATCGACTTGTGCAGGTTGAACCAGCCGGCGCGCAGCCCGGGCGGGCTTTTCGGCAGCTCGATCATCCACCAGCCCAGTCCGATCTGGAAAAGCGCGAGCAGGGCGATCGCCCAGTGCAGCGCCATCTCTACGCGACCGTAGCGCTCCTGCATCGACTCCCCCTGCTTGCCCTTTCGGCGCAAGCCTAGACCAAACGCGTTAGTTGCGCAGCAGTTCTGCGGTGCGCGCGTGGCCGGTCTCGGCCGCCATGTCGCGGGCGCTCTTGCCGCGGTTGTCGCGCAACGCCGGATCGGCGCCTCGCTCGAGCAGCAGCCGCACGGTCGCGTCATGCCCGTAGGCCGCCGCCCACATGAGCGCGGTGAGATCGTTGTCGTAGCGCTGGTTCACCGGCACGCCGCGGTCAAGCAGCAGCCGCAGCACCTCCGTATGGCCGTTGCCGGCGGCGTAGACAGCCGCCGTTTTTCGCACGCGATCGACCGGCGCGACATCCGCGCCGCGCTCGAGCAGCGCGCGCGTGAGCTCCATGTCGCCGTTGAATGCGGCTGCCATGAGCGGCGAGACGCCGGCGAGATTGCGCTGGTTCACGTCGGCGCCGCGCTCGAGCGCCAGCCATGCCAGCGGACGCTCGGCGTTCTTCACGGCGAGAAGCAGCACCGTATCGCCGAGGCGGTTGCGCGAGTTGATCGCCGCGCCCTTGTCCAGCAGCGAGCGCACCAGCTCGGTGTGGCCGCGCCGCGCAGCAGCGAGCAGCTCGGCGTTGATGTTGATCGCTTGCTGCGCCTGCACCGCCGCAGCCGCGGCCCATCCCGCTACGATCAACAACACGCGAAGCAGGCCCATTGCCACCCCCGGGGGCGAAGCCTAGACTAATTGCGCATTCATCATCAACGTGGAGGAGCGTATGAATAAGAATGCGCTCGCGATCGCGAGCTCCATGCTGTTGGTATCCGCCGCAGTCCCGACCTCTGCGCAAGAAACACCCGGTGCCAAGGCGGCGACCACCGGAAGCGCGGTACCCAAGCAGGTCAACGTCTCGCAGGACCAGCTCGTCAAGGCGGGCGCTGACGCGCGAAACTGGCTGCATACGCAGGGCAACTACGCGCAAACGCGCTACTACCCCGGCGCACAGGTCAACACGACAAACGTCGCGAAGCTGCGCCCGGCGTTCGTCTTCCAGACCGAAGTGGTCGAGTCGATGGAGACGGCGCCGATCGTGGTCGACGGCGTCATGTACCTCACTACCTCGTACAACCACGTCTACGCGATCGACGCCGCGACGGGCAAGGAGTACTGGCACTACAAGCACAAGATGGGACCGGTGACCACGTTCTGCTGCGGACCGAACAACCGCGGCGTGGCGATCTCGGGCGGCAAGCTCTACATGGGCACGCTTGACGCGAGGCTGGTTGCGCTCGACGCGCACACCGGCAAGACCATCTGGGAAACGCAGATCGCCGATCCCGAGAAGGGCTACAGCGAGACCATGGCGCCGACCGTGGTGCAGGACAAGGTGCTGATCGGCACCAACGGCGGCGAGTACGGCATCCGCGGCTTCCTCAAGGCGTACGACGCCAATTCGGGCAAGCTGCTCTGGACCTTCTACACCATCCCGGAGAAGGGGCACGAAGGCGTGTGGGCCGAGAACGACGCCACCGGCCGCAACATGCATCGCAACATCGCCAAGGAAAAGGCCGCGCTTGCCGAGACCAAAGGCGCGTTCTACGACAAGCTCGGCGGCGGCGTGTGGATGAACCCGGCGATCGATCTCAAGGAGCGCACCGCCTGGTTCGTGGTCGGCAATCCCTCGCCCGACCTCTATGGCGACATCCGCCCCGGCGACAACCTCTATACCGACTCGATCGTCGCGGTGAACCTTGATACCGGCGCCTACAAGTGCCACTTCCAGTACATCGCGCACGACGTCTGGGACCTCGACGCCGTCAGTCCGGTGATCCTCGCGACCGCGAAGGGCAAGGACGGCAAGATGATCCCGGTCGCCATGCACGGCGGCAAGACCGGGCACGTCTACATCCACGACCGTCGCGACTGCTCGCTCATCCGCTACTCCGAAGCGATGATCCCGCAGGAGAACATGTGGGTGCTGCCGACGCCCGACGGCGCGCGCATGCTGCCTGGCGCGAACGGCGGTGTGGAGTGGTCGCCGATGGCCTTCGACGCCAAGAGCCGCCTCGCGATCGCGCTCAACCTGCACCAGCCGATGACCTACCACGTCGAGCAGGTGAACTATCCGGGCGGGAAGCTATGGCTCGGCGGCGCCTTCAAGGTGATCCCGAGCGAGAAGCAATGGGGTCGCGTCGCCGCCGTGAACGTCGATACCGGCAAGGTGGTGTGGCAGCACGACACCGAGCAGCCGCTGATCGGCGGCGGCCTCGCCACCGCGGGCGGCCTGTTCTTCTTCGGCGAGGGCAACGGCAGCTTCAACGCGCTCGACTCGAAGACCGGCAAGAAGCTGTGGAGCTTCAACTGCAGCGCCGGCGCGAACGCCCAGCCGGTCTCGTATCAGGTGCGCGGCAAGCAGTACATCGCGATGGGCTGCGGCGGCAACACGCAGCTCGACTTCAAGCGCGGCAACAGCGTGTTCGTCTTCAGCCTCGGCGACTGAACCGATGCCGCTCGGCAAAGGCCGCCTGCGGGCGGCCTTTTTCTTTTGCATGATGGCGCCCGCGCTCGCCGTCGCCCAGGATATCGGCGCGGGTGCCACGAAAGCGCAGCCCTGTTTCGCCTGCCACGGCGCGAACGGCAATTCCGTGGTGCCGCAGTTTCCGAACTTGGCGGGCCAGACCGCCCGCTACATTTATCTCCAGTTGCGCGACTACCAGGAAGGCCGGCGCAGCGACCCGGTCATGCAGCCGCTCGCGAAACCGCTCGCGCGCGCGGACATGCTGGATCTCGCCGCATTTTTCGCCGCGGAGAAACCGCTGCCGAACGGCTTCAAGGCCGACCCGGAGCGCGCCGCGCGCGGCAAGGCGAAGGCGGATGAAACGCTCTGCACCATGTGCCACCTTGGCAACTTCGTGGGACAGAACGAGATCCCGCGCGTCGCGGGGCAGCAATACGACTACACGGTGAAGCAGCTTCGCGATTTCAAGGCGCGCGTGCGCACCAACGACGCCGGCAACATGACGAGCGTCGCGCGCACGCTGTCGGACCAGGACATCGAGGACCTCGGGCACTACACTGCGTCGCTCTACTGACGTCTGGCTGTCAGCCACGGCAGCGTCTGCCGGTGGCGCGCGACCCACGCGTAGAGCGGCCGCAGCAGCGGATGCAAATGCCGGCTGCCCCAAAGTCTCGCAGCGCCCTCGCGCCCTACCGCCCGATAGGCCGCTTCGAGGCCCGCGACGCCGACCAGCCAGCGGCCATGGGCATCGCGCACGTGAATCAGCCGCATCAGCTTGTCGCGCGTGATGCCCTCGGCGAGGAGCCCTTCGTCATCGAACTCCGGCGCGGAGCAATCCACGAGCTCCAGCCGATGGCGGCGGTCGCGCGCAACCAATGCCCCCATCTCGCGCACGCAAAGCGGACACGAGGCGTCGTAAAACACGGTGAGCGGATAGCGCACCGGCCGATTCATGTGCGCGCCTTTCCACCGCGCAGCAGCGCCTGGATGCGCGAGCCGAGCTTCATCAGCCGCGCCAGCGTGGCGGTGTCGAGCGCGAGCATCTCGTCGCTCCAGGCCGAGAGCGATTCCATCAGCGCAAGCGTCTCGCGCACGCGCTTCTGCGCGCCGGCATCGAGGCGCGCGAACTGCGCATCGGCCACGCAATCGCGCAGCACGCTGAGCGTCGGATCGAATTCCCGGGTCTTCCGTTCCCGTACGATGATGCGCAGCAGCTCCCAGGGGTCCTGCGCGGTTTCGAAGTAATCGCGCCGGTCGCCCACCAGATGCACCACGCGCACCAGCTTCCAGTTCTCGAGCTCGCGCAGGCTGTTGCTGACGTTGGAGCGCGCCACCTGCAGGAGCTCGGCGATCTCCTCGGCGTGCATCGGCCGACCCATGAGAAAGAGGAGCGCATGCAGCTGCGCCACCGTGCGGTTCACTCCCCAGCGCCAGCCCATCTCGCCCCAGTGCAGCACGAAGCGCCGCCCGGGGGCGCCGAGCGCTTCGCTCAGCGGATCTGCAAGCTTGTGTACGGCGGCCATTGACGACAGGTTACTGCCGTCATACATTTCTGTCAAGACAGAAATGACCGAAGGAGCAGGCCATGAGGGTGCTGGTGCTGGGCGGCACGGGGTTCATCGGCCGGCATGTCGCCGCGGCGCTCGCCGCGCGCGGACACGAGGTCGCGATCGGCACGCGGCAGCCGGCGCGCGCGGCGCGCAGACTGCCGGCCGCGCTTCGCTCCTGCGAGCTGCGCGAGGTCCATCTCGAACGGCTCGCGAAGCGCAGCGACTGGCACGTGCTGGTCGCGGGCTGCCACGCCGTCGTCAACGCCGTCGGCATCCTGCGCCCGCGCGGCCCGGCCACCTATGAGCGCGTGCATCACCTGGCGCCCGCGGCACTTGCGGCCGCCTGCGCGCTCGGCGCACGCCGCCTGGTTCACGTCTCGGCGCTCGGATTATCGGATGACGCGCGCAGCGGGTTCCTGCGGTCGAAGCTCGCCGGCGAGCGCGCCATCGCGGCGAGCGGCGCGCCCTACTCGATCGTGCGGCCGTCGCTGCTCGAGGGTGAAGGCGGCTACGGCGCGGCGTGGCTGCGCTGGTTCGCCCGCTGGCCGGTGCATTTCGTCCCCGCGGATGCGCGTGGCCGCATTGCGGTTCTCGACGTAGCGGAGCTCGGCGAAGCGATCGCGCTCCTTTGCGAAAAGCCGGCGAGCGCTGAATGGCGCGAAGTGGAGCTCGGCGGCACGCTCGCCCCGACAATGGCCGAATATCTGGCGGCGCTACGCGCGGGACATGCATCGCGGCCCGCGCTGCGCATTCCGGTTCCGGCAGGGCTCGCGCGAATCGTCAGCCACCTGTGCGACGTCGCGCGCTTCTCGCCGTTTTCCTACGGCCACCTCGAGCTGCTGCGGCGGGACAACCTGCCACGGCCCAACCTGCTGCCGCGACTGCTCGGGCGCGAGCCCCGCGAGCTAGTTTTCGTCGGACGGCGACGTGAACTCGCTGATGCGCCGCCGGTCGCGCTTCGTCGGCCGGCCCTTTAGCGCAGCCGCGGGCTCGGCGCCCCAGCGGCGCAGGTCCTCGCGCCGCTCGCGCTCGGCGTGGCTCGCTTCGGTTTCGTCGTAGAGCTTGCGCGCCTCCTCCGCCGGCCCGCGGCGCTCCGAGAGCGCCTTGACCTTCACCTCCCAGCGCCAATCGCCGACGCGCACGACGACGATGTCTCCCGCCTTCACCACGTGCGCGGATTTCGTCCGATCGCCATTGAGCCGCACCCGACCGGACGCGACGGCCTGCTGCGCGAGGCTGCGCGTCTTTAAGAAGCGCGCCGCCCACAGCCACTTGTCGAGCCGCATCAGGCGCTCGCGGCGACTCCCACCGGGCAGGAAACACCGGTGCCGCCGAGGCCGCAGTAACCCGCCGGATTTTTGCCCAGGTATTGCTGGTGGTAGTCCTCGGCGTAGTAGAACGGCGGCGCCGCGCGGATCTCCGTGGTGATGGCGCCGTAGCCCTTCTTGCTGAGCGCCTGCTGATACATCTCCTTCGATTTCTGCGCCGCCTTGAGCTGCTCGTCGCCGTAGGCATAGATCGTCGAGCGGTATTGCGTGCCCGCGTCATTGCCCTGGCGCATGCCCTGCGTCGGGTCGTGGCCTTCCCAGAACACCTTGAGCAGCTCCTCGTAGCTCACGACCTTCGGATCGAAGACCACGAGCACGACCTCCGCATGGTTGGTAAGGCCGCTGCACACTTCCTCGTAGGTCGGGTTCTTCGTCTCACCACCCGCGTAACCGACCGCGGTCGTATAGACGCCCGGGCGCTGCCAGAAAAGCCGCTCGGCGCCCCAGAAGCAGCCCATGCCGAGCACCGCCTGCTGCAGTCCCGCGGGAAACGGCGGCCGCAGCGGATGGCCGTTGAGGAAATGCTTGGGCGGCACGCTCATCGGCTCGTCACGGCCGGCCAGCGTGCTCTGCGAAGGAATCAGCTTGGTCGCTTTCTTCGTGAACGAGAACATGCAGGCACTCCTTGTTTTCTAGAATAGCACCATGAAACTGTGCATTTACGGCGCCGGCGCCGTCGGTGGCTTGATGGCGGCGTGGCTCGCGCGCTCTGGGCACGACGTCTCGGTCGTCGCTCGCGGCGCGCATCTGGAGGCCATTCGGCGCTCGGGGCTGCGGCTACGCAGCAATAGTGGGGTCGACAGCTTCCGAATCAAGGCGGACAGCGATCCGCGCGAGCTCGGTCCGCAGGACTACGTATTGGTCACGGTAAAGGCCCAAAGCCTTACAGACGTCGCGCAGTCGATCGGCCCGCTGCTCGGCCAGGGGACATCGGTGGTCACGGCGATGAACGGCGTGCCATGGTGGTTCTTCGACCGGCTGCCGTTTCGCAATGGGAGCGAACGGCTCCAATCGCTCGACCCGGGCGGCAAGCTGTCACGCGCGATGCCGACCGAGCGCATCGTCGGCTGCGTGATTCACCTTGCCGCCTCCACGCCGGAGCCCGGGCTCGTCAGCCACAACATGGGCCGCAAGCTGATCGTCGGCGAGCCCGGCGGCAGGAACACGACGCGCACCAGGCGCATCGCCGAGGCGCTCCAGGCCGCGGGCTTCGAGGTGATCGTCACGCCGACGATCGAGAAGGAGTTCTGGGTGAAGCTGCTCGGCAACGTGAGCTTCAACCCGGTATCTGCACTCACCGTCTCGACCGCTGACCGGCTGATCGAGACACCGGGGGTGAAGACCTACATGGTGAACATCATGCGCGAGGT
>JACXTT010003608.1_pt1 | contig 23648 bp, 21 predicted proteins | sample 9270951 | NCBI WGS metagenome assembly JACXTT01 (sample SAMN15532306, study PRJNA645909) | rock metagenome | isolation source: weathered quartz diorite | place: Puerto Rico | collected 2017-06-21
ATCTCTATTTGCTGCATTGGCCGGTTCCCAGCGCGCAATTCTCCGGCGTGGTGGCGGCATTTGAACAACTACGCGCGGCGGGGAAGATTCGCGCTTGGGGCGTATCCAATTTCAACGTTGGCCAGATGGAAGATCTCTTCCGCGTTCCAGACGGCCATCGCTGCGCCACCAATCAGGTCCCTTACAGTCTCAACAACCGTCGCATTGAGCGCGATGTTTTGCCGTGGTGCAAGCAGCACAACCTGCCGGTCACGGCGTACTCTCCGCTCGGCGGCGACAATAACCTCGTAGTGGGTGACCGCACGCTGGCGCAGGTCGGCACTATCCATAGTTGCTCGGCCGCCGCGGTTGCGCTGGCCTGGGTAATTCGCAGCGGGAGCGTTATCGCAATTCCCGAATCCGGCTCTCCAGCGCACGTCAAGGAAAACGCCGTGGCGCCTTCGATAGCCCTCACGCCGCGCGACCTTCAGACTTTGGATGCAGCGTTTCCCGGACCATTCGGCGCAACCTAGCGAGGAGCGGTGGGTACAGCCGCCGTGCGTCTCGGGTACGGCGGTAACCGAGGTGCGCGACGTCGGGGGGAAAGAACAGCGTCCAGTTCCGCTCCAGGAACAGCCGCGCCTTGCGCCCCAGTGTTGGAATGCGCAGCAGGTACAAGCCGCGCCACAGGAGCCAGGCCACGAAGCCGGAGATCTTGATGCCGAAGACTTCTGCGACCGCCTTGTTGTGGCCCACCGAGCACAGCTGTCCCTTCGGACGGTAGCGGAAGGGATGGGTGGCCTGTCCCTTGAGCTTCGCGACGACGTTCGCCGCCAGCTGCTTGGCCTGGGCCTCGGCAACCTGCGCCGTGGGCATCGAGCGCATTGACCACGGCGGCGCAGTCGCCCGCGGCCCACACTCCTTCGACTCCCGGCACCGAGAAGTCGGCGTTCACGGCGAGGCGGCCACGATTCTTCGGCGCCGGGATGCTCTCCAGGAGGCCATTGGGTTGCGTGCCGATGGTGCAGATGACCGTGCCGCCCGGGATGATCTCGCCTGACTCAAGATGCACGTCGCGGTCCGTGACGCGTACCGCACGGGCATTGAGCCGCACGTCGATACGGCGCGCGCGCATCTTGCGTAGCGTGAAGTCGCCCAGGGGGGGCGAGAGCTCGGGTAGCAGCCGGTCGGTGCCGTGCAGCAGCACGATGCTCAGATCCTCGCAGCTGATGCGGCGGTAGTACTTGAGACTCGCGTACAGGAAGTCGACCAGCTCTCCCGCCGTCTCCACGCCGCTGAAACCGCCGCCGACGACGATGAAGCTCGTCAGCCAGCGCCGATGCTCGGGATCGGGCTGCAACTCCGCCTGTTCCAGCCGCGCGATGATGCGGTTGCGGAGGAACATCGCATCTCCGAGGGTCTTGAGCGGCAGGCCGTAGTTGCCCGTGCCTTTGACCACTTCCAGATTCGCGTTGGTGCCGCACGCCAGTATCAGCTGATCGTAGGGGAGCGTGCCGGCGCCCTCGCCGAGGTAGCGCACGATGCGCGCGGCCGTGTCGATCTCGGTTACCTGCGCCATACACACGTGGCTGCAGTGGATCATCTGCCGGTGGGGAGCGACGACATGACTGGGAAGAATCGAGGCGCCCACCACTTCCGGCAGCAGCGGGTTGAAGGTGATGAGGAGGATCTTGGGCATGGCAGACCCTTCAGCCGCTCAGCGAGCCTGCGCGGATTCACCCGGCGGGCGGTCCCCCGCGATGAGGCTCGCGTGCCCGTCGGGGTCGTGTGCCACCACTGCGGTGTGCCAGCCGAGCGCGGCGTCGTGCAGCCCGAGTGCGCGCGATGAGACGATGCCGGCATGCGTTTCCTGCAGTGACGTCGCGATCCCGGCGGGCTCCGGGGCGCGCACGTCGATCTGCCAGTACCACAGGTCATTTGCCTGGGTATCCGCCGGCATCGCCCGCCCGGTTCGCGGCGTCAGGTACTCGAGCAGCTCGACGCCCGGTCCCTGCGCGGCGCGCAGCGTGGTGACGCGCAGGCGCGCGCCGAACACGTTGTTGAGGTGCTCCTGCTCGGTCCCGTAGTTTTCGCTCGTCCCGACGATGCGCAGCCCGAGCGTGTCGCGGTAGAAGCGCAGGCTCGCCTCCGTGTCAGCCACGACGATGGCCGTGTGATCGATGCCGAGGAACAGCGCCTCGCTCCGGGCGCGCCATTTCGGCAGCCCCTTGCCGGGCGGAAACGCCAACACCTCGAGATTGTGTTCGTCCGGGTCACGGAAGTAGAACGCCTCGATGCCGCCGGCGTTGGAGTTCCAGTCCGGCAGCCGTTGCGGCGCGCTCGAGGCGTGCTCGACGTGAAAACTGCGCAGGCGCGCGTAGGCGGCGCTCATATCACGCACGACGATGGCGATGTGCTGGAACCAGCGGTCGTTGCTGCGCGAGTCGGGGGCGATTGCCCGGCCGCGCGGCGCGAGGAACTGCAGCAGCTCGATGTACTCATCGCCCAGGCGCATCCTGACCGCGCGGATGCGCAGTCCGAACACGCCGAAGAGGTGCTCGTAGTCATCGCCTGCCACTTCCCGGTCCGCGACCTTCTCGAAGCTGAGCACGCGCGTGTAGAAGTCGACGGCGCGATCGACATCGCTCACCGTGATCGCGACGGAATCGACCGCACTCACCGGCGGCGCCGCCGCGCCGGCCGCGGAGCCCGTGGTGCAGGCGAGGAATAACGGCGCCAGCCAGGACGCCCGCAGGCCCGACAGCTCAATCCGCATGCGACACTTCCCTAGTGGACAGCTGCGCCGGCCGGCGCTCGCGCTCGAACTGCCGTGCCACGAGATCCCCGACCCGCAGTCCCCAGGCGTAGATGGTGAGCGAGGGATTCACGCGGCTCGAGCGGGGCAGAACGCTGCCGTCGACGACATACAGGCCCTGCATGCCGTGTACTAGGCCGGCCGCATCGACGACCGAATCGGCGGGGCTGTGTCCGCAGACGAGGGAGCCGCAGGCGTGGGCCGTGCCCTTGAGGCCGATGCGCTGGGTGAAGCTCGCAAGACCGGCACCAGCCAGCGCGCGCTGCAGGGCGGCGGCGAAACGGCGATGCTCGCGCGCTGCCGCCAGCAGGCGCCGTTCATCGTAATCGAGCACCGGAGTTGCATGCGCGCCTGCGCCCTCGCTGATGCGATTGCGCCTGTCGGAGCCATCTTCGGTCTGCAGGAAAAATCCGTAGGCGCGGGTGCCGAGCTGCCGGCGCAGGGCGGCCGGAAGCAGCTTGGGGAAGAGCGTGGCGATCAGCTCGCCGTCGAACCCCAGGGGCTGCACGCTCGAGTGCGCAAAGCGCTCGTGGGTCAGCATCATGGTCTTGCGGATCAGGTCGGATTGCATCCGGTGGGACAGCGCCACCATTGCGGTGAGCAGATGGAGCTTGAGGTTGCGCCCGACGTGGGCCGCGGCCGGCAGCTGAGGCTCGAGTCCGCTCGCCTTCAGATAGCGTGCGAACAGACGCGGGGAGTGCAGCGCACCGGCCGCGAGCAGCACGCGGGGAGCGCGCAGCACGCGGCCGTCGACGAGCCGCACACCGCCGATGGCGTGCGGCGAGTGAGCGGAGGCGAGGAGCGCCGTGACTTCCGCGTTCACGAGCAGCGTGAAGTTCTCGCGCGTGCGCATGCGCGCCAGGATCGACTGCTCGGCCTCGCCCTTGAGGTTGCGCACCGAGGCGAAGCCGTCGAAATGCGCAGCCTCCACGGGGTAGGTGGTGATATCCGCCGCCAGCCCGAGAGGCATCGGCTGCGCCTGCCACGGGGAGCCGCGGCGCTGCAGGCGCGCGAGAATGCGTGCCAGGTCCGGCTCGCAGCCAAAGGTCCGCACGCCGAGCAGCCCCTCGGCTTCCTCATAGTAGGGAGCGAGCTCGCTCGCACCGAGCGGCCAGCCGGGACACCCGTGCGCCGCGTCGGGCAGGAATTCGTGCGCGGCGAAGCGCAGCAGCGCCGCTCCGTACCACTTGGTCTTGCCGCCGACGTTGAAGTGCTCTTCCGGTATGAGCGGGCGGCCGCGCCCATCCATCCAGGGCTCGCGGCTCAGGAACTCACCCGCGTGCACCACGCGGCGAATGTCGAGCGTGCTGCCATCGGTCGGCAGCAGCCCCCCCTTCTCGAGCAGAGCGACGCGCAGGCCGCCGAGTGCCAGACGGTAAGCAGCCGCGGCACCGCCGGCGCCGGAGCCGATGACGAGCGCATCGTACGGCTCGGCGCTCATGGGAAAGCCGGCGCCGTGGCCGGGGGCTCGTAGCCGCAGTGAATGCAGCGCGCATCCGCCGGGTGCAGGAGCTTGGCGCAGGCCAGCCGGCGGACGCCGCGCAGCGCGACAAACAGTTGCGCCCCGATCAACATGCCGAGCACCGGCGCGGTGAGGTAGATCCAGAAATGCTGCCACCGCATCCCGGGAGCGGCGGAGGCGAAAGTGCGCGCCGGATTCATGCTCGTCCCCGACAGCGGCGCCTCGAAGGCGATATACACCGCCACGAGACACCCGGCGGCGAGGCCGGTGAAGCGCGCCAGACGCGCCGAAGCCGACAGCAGGAGAACCGTGAGCATCAGGCCGCAGGAGATGGCGAGCTCGGCCACGAAGGCGACGCGCGGTCCCGCCGGTCCCGGCAGCGTAGCGGCATAGCTCACCGGTGGATCCGTGAACGCGCTGCCGAGGAGCGCCGCGACCAGCAGCACCCCGAGCGTGCCGCCTGCGATCTGGGCGATCACGAAAAACAGCGCGTCCCAGCCGTGCACCTTGCCGAGCCGCAGGAAGGTGAGGGTGACGGCCGGATTCATGTGCGCGCCGGAGCGCTTGCCCCAGGGGGAGTGAATGAGCGCGATGGCGGTGAGGCCCATGGCGATTCCGGCGAGAACGTTGCGCAGCATCGGGTCGGGGAGCGCGCGCACGGCGGGCGAGGCGGGCGAGCCGAGGAGCGTCGCGACCACACCGGCCGAGACCATGAACGTGCCCAGCGCCCAGGCTTCGATCAGGTATTCGGGCCAATGCCCGCGCAGCGACCCGGTCACGGTGGTGCTCATGGCGGCGTGCGGCCGAAGGGCCTCAACCGCCTGTCTCGAAGCCCGGATAGAGCGTCATGCCGCCATCCACGAACAGGCTGATGCCGTGCACGTAATCCGAGTAGTCGGAGGCGAGCCACACGGCGGCGCGGCCGATCTCGGCGGCCTCGCCGATACGCTTGTAGGGGATGAGCTTCAGCAGCTCCTGGTAGGCCTTGGGGGTATCCCACGCCTCCATGTTGATGGGGGTGCGGATCGCACCGGGGCAGATCGAGTTGACACGGATGCGGTACGGCGCCACCTCCTGCGCGAGACTCTTCATCATCAGCATGACGCCGCCCTTGGAGGCGGCGTAGTTGACGTGCCCGGCCCACGGGATCACCTCGTGCACCGAGCTCACGCACAGAATCTTGCCTGCGGCACAGGAGACGTCGGGCTTCACGCCGCGGCGCAGAAACTCGCGCACCGCGGCGCGCGCGCACAGGAACTGCCCGGTAAGATTCACCGCGAGCACCTTGTTCCACTGCGCCAGGGTCAGCTCGTGGAACGGTGCGTCCTGCTGCAGGCCGGCGTTGTTGACCAGGATGTCGATGGTGCCGAGCTCGTCGATCATCGAGCGGAACATGTCCTGCACCTGTGTCTCGTCCGCGACGTCGGCGCGGATGGCGAGGGCGCGCACTCCCTTGGCGCGGATCTCTTCCACGAGGCCCTGCGCCTTGTCTTCGCCGGAGATGTAGTTGACGACGACGTCGGCGCCCGCCTCCCCGAGCGAGAGCGCGATCGCCCGGCCGATGCCCGAGCTGGCGCCGGTCACCAGCGCCTTCTGGCCGAGCAGCAGTCTTTGCGGCGGCACGCGCGGCATCACGGGCTTGGGAAGATGGGCGTAGCAGGCGGGAGTTTCCATAGCTCGATCCTCAGCGTGCGGGGCTGATGCGGGCCGCGCGCCGGCGCGGACCTGGGGGGGAGGTGGGCACGGACGCCGCCGGCGTACTCACGCGTGCCGGGTCCGGTAGCTCGCGCGGCTCGACGACGGCGCGGGCATAGCGGGGCAGGAGGAGCTTCGCCACGAGCCCGGTCCACCCGGTCTGATGGGAGGCGCCCACGCCGCGGCCGCTGTCGCCGTGGAAATACTCGTAGAACAGCAGGTGGTCGCGGAAGTGCGGATCACTCCGCATGCGCGCATCGTGCGAGTAGACCGGACGGGCGCCGCTCGCGTCCTTGAGGAAGATTCTCGTCAGCCGGCACGCCAGCTCGTTGGCGGCGTCATTGAGACTGATGAAGCGGCCGGATCCCGTGGGGCACTCGATGCGGAAGTCATCGCCGTAGTAGTGATGGAATTTCTGCAGCGACTCGATGATGAGGAAATTCACCGGGAACCAGACCGGCCCACGCCAGTTGGAATTCCCGCCGAAGAGTCCGCTGTCCGACTCGGCAGGCTGATAGCGGACCGAGAGGTCCATGCCGTCGTGTCGGTATATATAAGGTGACTCGGCATGCACCCGCGAGAGCGCGCGGATGCCGTAGGGCGACAGGAATTCGGTTTCATCCAGCATGCGCTTCAGCAGCCGCTTCATGCGGTGTCCGCGCAGCAGCGACAGGAGACGGCGGTGGCCGCGGCCTTCGTCGTTCCAGTGCGAAACCAGGGCTGCGAGGTCCGGCCGATAGGCGAGGAACCACTCGAGGCGCTGCCTGAATTCAGGCACCCGCTCGAGCAGCTCCGGCTCCAGGGTCTCCACCGCGAACAGCGGAATCAGCCCCACCATGGAGCGGACCTTGAGGGGCTGCATGGAGCCGTCGGGCAGATGCAGCACGTCGTAAAAGAACTTGTCGTGATCGTCCCACAGCCCCACGCCGCCTTCTTCGCCGCCGATGTGGCTCATGGCCTCGGCGATGTGCAGGAAATGCTCGAAGAACTTGGTGGCGATGTCCTCGTACACTCGATTGTGCTGGGCGAGCTCGAGCGCAATACGCATGAGGTTGAGCGCATACATCGCCATCCAGCTGGTGCCGTCGGCCTGATCGATGTGGCCGCCGGTGGGGAGCTGGCTGCTGCGGTCGAACACGCCGATGTTGTCGAGCCCGAGGAAGCCGCCCTGGAAGACATTGCGTCCCTCGGCGTCCTTGCGGTTCACCCACCAGGTGAAGTTCAGCATCAGCTTGTGGAACACGCGCTCGAGGAACATCAGGTCGCCGTGATCGCCGCGCTGTTTGCGGTCGATCTGGAAGACCCGCCAGGTGGCCCAGGCGTGCACCGGCGGATTGACGTCCCCGAAGGCCCACTCGTAAGCGGGCATCTGCCCGTTCGGGTGCATGTACCACTCGCGGGTGAGGAGGACGAGTTGCTCCTTGGCGAACCCGGCGTCGAGGTGCGCCAGCGGGATGCAGTGAAAAGCCAGATCCCAGGCCGCGTACCACGGGTACTCCCACTTGTCCGGCATGGAAATGATGTCGGCGTTGTTCAGATGCACCCACTCGCAATTGCGCCCGTGACGGCGCCCGGCCGGTGGCGGCGGCTGTGTCGGGTCCCCGTTCAGCCACTCGGGGACGTCGAAGTAGAAGAACTGCTTGCTCCAGATGAGGCTGGCGAACGCCTGGCGCTGCACCGCGCACGCATCGGCGCTCTCCACGCCCTCCTGCAGCTGCGCGTAGAACTCGTCGGCTTCGCGCCGCCGGGCCTGGAACGTCACCTCGAAGTCTGCGAAGGGTTCCTCGAGTGCGCGCTTCGACAGACGCAGCTGAATACCGGCGCGGCCGCCCGCGGGGACCTGCAGCGAGTACCACACCGCGGCCTTGGTTCCCTCCTGGGCCGGATTGACGGCGGCTGCGCGTCCCTCCACCACCCGCTCGTGAAATGCATCCTTCCAGTAGCCGTGGCGGGTGGCGTCGTTCCACAGCCGCGCGGCATTGGACTCGTTGTCGCAGAAGAGCAGCTCCCGGGGAGCGCCGTCGGCGTACAGCTGATAGGTGCCGAGAGCCGCGTGCCGTGCCTCGATCGCCCGCGGCGCGGACTTGCGCAGCTGCGGCTTGCTGACGCCGTTCTTCCAGCTCCAGGTGTTGCGGAACCAAAGCTGCGGCAGCAGATGAATGGCGGCCGCTTCGGGGCCCCGGTTCTCGACCGTCACCCGCATCAGGATGTCATCCGGCTCGCCCTGCGCGTATTCGACGGAGACATCGAAGTAGCGGTCGTCGTCGAACACCCCGGCGTCGATCAGCTCGAACTCGGGTTGCCCGATGCCGCGGCGCTGGTTTTCCTGCAGCAGCCGGGCGTAAGGATACTCAGCGTGCGGATACTTGTAGAGCATCCTAAGGTACGAATGGGACGGTGTGGCGTCGAGGTAGTAGTAGAGCTCCTTCACGTCCTCGCCATGATTGCCCTCGCCGTTGGTGAGGCCGAACAGCCGCTCTTTGAGGATGGGATCGCGGGTGTTCCACAGCGCCAGAGACAGGCACAGGCGCTGCTCGGCGTCCGACATGCCGGCGATGCCGTCCTCGCCCCAGCGGTAGGCGCGGCTGCGCGCATGATCGTGCGGAAAGTACTCCCAGGCATTGCCATGCGGACTGTAGTCCTCGCGCACCGTGCCCCACTGGCGCTCGGACAAATACGGTCCCCATTTCTTCCAGCCCCCGCCGGCAGGAAAGCTCGCCGCGAGGCGCGTGTGCTCAACCGTCTGTCCGGTCATGGGTAAGCCTTGGTTCGCGAGCTCCGTGAAGTTGACACCGACATCGCTGCGGTCCCTGACAGCGTATGCCAGGCGCGCAGCGTTTCCGAGACGCTCCACGCCTGCGCAAAGCAGCCGCGCGGCGCGTGGGGCGGACCGCCGTCCATGATTTCGCTGACGGTTCCAATGCAGGCCTCGTCCAGGTGGGCGGCGAGACCGGAGAGTAGGGTGCGTGCATGTGCGCGGTCGCCGTAGACACGGTAGTGCGCCAGGGCGAACGGCCCGAGCAGCCAGTTCCATACTGTACCCTGATGATACGCGGCATCCCTCCGGCGTTGGTCGCCGTCATACCGCGCGGCAAAGCGCGAGTCACGCGGCGAGAGGCTGCGCAAACCGACGGGCGTCAGGAGTTCGCGTGCGCAGGTGTCCACGACTGCACGAGCGCGCAGCGCATCCAGCAGATCGGTACCGAGAGATACCGCGAAGATCTGGTTGGGTCGCAGGCTGGCATCCGCCCGAGGGCGACTTACGCCGGGTGCGCCCTCCGGCCCGTCCACGACGTCATACAGATATCCACCTGCTTCAAACCAGAATGTGGGCGCAAAGGCTGCGGCAACGCGGCGCGCATCCTGCTCGTAGCTCCGTGCCGCGCGCGGGTCGCCGAGCGTGCGCGCCCACTCCGCCAGGCGGGCCAGGGCGTAATGCCACAGCGCATTGATCTCGACCGGCTTGCCGATCCGCGGTGTGACAACCCAATCGCCCACCTTGGCGTCCATCCAGGTGAGTTGAACACCCGGCTCACCCGCGTACAGCAGGCCGTCAGCGGGGTCGACATGGATCGAATAGCGCGTGCCACGCCGATGGGCGTTGATGATCTCCCGCAGAGTGGGATACAGCTCGCGCAGCAGGGCCTGGTCAGCGGTTGCCTCCAGGTAGGCAGCCAGCGCATGGAAGTACCACAGCGTGCCATCGACCGTGTTGTATTCGGGGGTCTCGCCATCGTCGGGAAAGCGATTGGGCAGCATTCCGTCGCTCACGTGAGTCGCGAAGGTTCGCAGGATCGAAGCCGCGTCCTTCATGCGGCCGGTCGCGAGCGCCAGCCCGGGCAGCGCGATCATGGTGTCGCGACCCCAGTCGCTGAACCAGGGGTAACCTGCGATCACGGTGGTACCGACGGGCGTCCCGTCGCCCTGCGCGCGCCTGACGATGAACTGGTCGGCGGCGAGCGTGAGCCGGCGGATCCATGGCGGCGCTCCCGCGGGTGCGGCCTCGAGGCGCGCACGACGGCGCCGGCGCTCCAGCTCCAGGGCGGTGGCCGGGGCCTCCGGCGCCGCAGATTCGGCCGTGGCGATCAGGGTGAGGGTCTCGCCGGGCTCGAGGCGGGCGCGAAACAGGCCTGGTCGGAACAAGTCCTCGCGCGGGTCGAGCCCGCGCTGCGCCTCGATCCGGTGATGAAAGTTCCAGTACCAGTCCGCGCTCAATGCGAACTCGCCGCGGTCGGTGAGCAGGCGGTACGGCTGGGCCCCGGCGAAGGCTGTCACGCGGCAGCCGTGCGCATGCGTGTCAACTGCGAGCTCCCAACCCCCGCGCGTCTGTGCGTGGTAGTCGCGGTACGTGCATAGCGGCAGCAGCTCAAGATCCGCCGGTGCGCTCGCCGCGGCGAGCGTGAAGCTCACGTAGGTCGTGTTGCGGCCGTCCGCCATCCAGATGCGTTGCTCGAGCAGAGCGTCGGCGAGTGTGAAAGTCCAGGTCGGCAGTCCGTCATCCAGGGTGAATGCGCTCAGCCACTCAAAGCCACGAGGCGCCACAGCGCCGTCGGCGAACTCGTTGCACCCCAGACGAAATTCCGCTTCGCGGTAGCGAACTGTGGGTTCCACCTTCGCCACCATCAGCACGCGCTGCACCGGGGGCCGCAATGACGCCACCAGCACGCCGTGGTAGCGGCGCGTATTTGCGAGCGCCACACTGGCGCAGGCGAAGCCTCCCAGACCGTTTGTCACGAGCCATTCGCGCTCGAGCGCATTGGCGGGGTTCACAAGGTCCGAGCGCGAGAGAGCAGCTCGACTGAGGATCGTGCTCTGCATATCGGCTTTCACGGGCGGATTCTGCTCGAGCTCGGGAGTAATGTGGTACGTGTGATCGGCACCGGACACTGACCTCACCGGTGGTGCAAGGGCAAGCACCGCGCAGAAGACCCGGGTGCGTGTCAATTTATTGCGATGTTGCCGCGCATCACGCGGCACGGACATGCCGCGCGCCCGGCGTCCGTGTCAATTCAACCGCAGGCGCGGCGCGTATCCGGCCAACGACAGCACACGCCGATGAGTCTGTCGACGCTGAAATATTCAGGCTCCTGGGCGGGTCAACTGTGATAGCGCCGGACCGTCTTGCAACCCATGGCGCGTCAATCGATCTCTGCTCTGCGCTCACGTGTCTGCCGGCGCGATTGGGCCAGGGCCGTTCTTGTGATCCTGGGCTTGGTCATGCCGGCTTTTGACTCCGCCGGGCAGGTAGTGCCTTCGGGCGATGCCCTTTGGCTGAGACTAGAGCGCGCAACGTGGGTCATGCAGGGCGCGCGCCGCCCCGAACACCTCATCTACGTGATTACGGACGCGAACTGTCCCTACTGTCATGATCTCTGGTTATCCCTGCAGCCGTTCTACGCGCGCGGGCTGCAGGTCCGTTACGTCATGGTGGGAGTCATATCCCCTGACAGTCCCGGCAAGGCCGCAGCCATCATCGAGGCTCGCAACCCGTCCCTGGCCCTGGACCGTAATGAGCGGCAGTGGGCCCGGTTGCCGGATGACCTCGGAGGTGGCATCCAGCCGCTGCCTAGACCCAGGCCCGAAACCCTGGCGGCTCTCAGGGCGAACGAGCAGCTCATGCTTGATCTCGGCGCACGAGGTACGCCCGCGTTGATTTATCGCAGCGGCGATCATGTAACCCACCTCGTACAGAATGCGTCCGACCCCGCGAAACTCAGATCAATCGTGAGCGCCGCCACCCCGGACTGAAGTAGCGCCCGCGTAGCACGCGCGGTGCGAACCACCGCCCTGGGGGCGACCTTCGAGCGTCGCAGGTTGCCCGGGGGACCATAGCGGGGAGCTCGGTCCAGCGGCAAGGTGGCCTGCCATGAGCGGACGCAGGATGATCCGGCGAGGCGCTCGTCTCGAGAGGTCGTGGCGCGAGCCGTGGGGCAGGCGCGGGAGGGACGGAAGGTCGCTACCTTGCCGGTTTGGGTCCCAATGCCGCCTTCGCGAGCGCATCGAGTTGCGCGACCGCAGCGCGCGTTACGCCGAAGATCAGTCGACGGCGCCGCCCAAGGGCCACCCAGGCTTCAAGCGTGGCGATGCCCTCCGCGCGTAGGCGTTCAACCAGGGGGAGGGGCAGATCGGCTGGTAGTGCGTGTGACATGTCAGCCAGTTTTCGCACTTCAAGTCATTTGCCAAGCGCGACTTAACATCATGTCGGGACGGCTCCTCATTCAGTGACACAGTTCGCGGGGAACTGAAGCACGGTGCGCCTCATCCCCCGGCGGCACTGCGGCACAACGACGTAGTCGTGCGCATGCACGTGGTGTCCCGTGCGTCCCCGACTGCGGGTGCGAGTCTCTGGTCAAGCGGTGCTAAACGCACTCCCGGAGTCGCAGTCAATGCGATCAATGATTTGCGCGATGCGCAGAGACGAGACTCAGCCATACACGGCTCGCGGTTGCGGCCGTTACGGCAGCCGCGTAGAGTCCGCACCGTCTCAGGTGTCCCTGGGGCGCTCAGGTGCCCTCGGGGTGAAACGGGAAGTCGGTGAGCATTCGAGAGACGAATGCAATGCCGGCGCTGCCCACGCAACGGTAAGCGAGCCCGAGACCGCGACAGACCACTGTGCCGCCGAGCACGGGAAGGTGCGGTCTCAGAACCAACACTCACTCGCGAGCCCGGAGACCGGCCGGAGACACGCAATGGGCGGCTCGCGCTGGGCGATGCCAGACCGTTTGCGATGCCTCAAGGTATCGCACGTGCTCTGACTCCTCCTCCCCTGTCGCTCCGGATCCACTTCATCGCGCGTGGAGCGCGTGGAGGAGTTGACAGTGAGACTCTCCTTGCTCGCGGCGCCGCTGCTTGCCGGCTGCCCGTTGATCGCTACTGCCCAGAGCGAAGCTTCCGATCTCAACCAGGTGATCGTCACCGCAGCGCGCATCCCGCAGCCCTTGGATAGCGCGATCGCCTCGGTGACCGTCATCACGCGCGCCGACATCGACCGATTCCAACCGCACTCGGTGGCTGAGCTCCTGACTGGCCTGGTCGGTATATCGATCTCGGCCAACGGGGATCTCGGCAAGATCACCTCCGTTTTCGTCCGCGGCACGAACGCCGATCACGTCCTGGTTCTCATCGACGGAATCAAGATCGGCGCCGCCACGACGGGGGCCGCGGCCTGGGAGCAGCTACCGGTCGAGCAGATCGATCGCATCGAGATCGTGCGCGGCCCGAGCTCGAGCCTGTACGGGTCCGAGGCGCTCGGGGGCGTCGTGCAGATCTTCACGCGTCACGGCGCACCCGGCGCAGTGGACTTGCCGTCGTTCGCGCTCAGCGGGGGCAGTCATGGCACCTATCAGGGCGAGGCCGGCTACTCAGGCAGCGCGCGTGACGGTTGGTACAACGCCAGCGTGAGCGGCCTCTACACCGATGGGATTCCGATCTGCGCCGCCAGCGCTCCGGTGACGGCCAACTGTTACACGACCAGCCCACAGCACGGATACTGGAGCGGAGCCGCAGCGCTCAGCGGAGGCTATCGCTGGGAAAGCGCGACCGCGACGCTCGATCTGGTGCGGGTCGACGGCGACACGCGGTACGACGGCACGATCTTCAGCGGCGATGAGTCCCGTGTCGTCCAGCAGGCGCTCGGCGGCACCGTAACCGTGACGCCGCACACCTCGTTCAGCACGACTCTTGCCGCCGGTCAGAGTCTCGATCGAAGCCGGGAGTACTTCAACGGCATGCCCGAAGGGTTCTTCAATACCCGGCGCGAGACGGTCTCCTGGCTCAACCACTGGTCGCTTAGTGCAGTGCAGAACCTTTTGTTCGGTGCAGACTTCGAGCGCGACGTCATCGCGAGCGACACGGCCTACGCCGTGCGGTCCCGTTCCGATACCGGGCTGGTCGGACTGTATCAGTGGGTTAGCGAGCACGAGGAGTTGCAGCTCTCAGGGCGGCACGACCACAGCCAGCAATTTGGAGATCACTTCACCGGCTCCGCGCAGTGGGCCCACCGCTTCGGTGATGTGCTGCGGGTGACGGCCTCCTATGGCGCGGCGTTCAAGGCGCCGACCTTCAACGAGCTCTATTTCCCGTTCTTCGGCGATCCGATGCTGCGGCCGGAAACCTCGCATAGCACCGAAGTCGGTCTCAACGGCCGCTGGAGGGTGCTCAGCTGCGCCGTCAGCGCTTACCAAACCCGTGTCGATGAGCTCATCGAGTACAACCCGCTGACCTTCGCCGCCTCCAACATCGGTCGCGCGCGCATCCGCGGCGTCGAGACTCAGCTGCTCGCCCGTATTCAGCAGTGGCGCGTGCAGCTGCAGCTGACCGTGCTCGATCCGCGTGACACGGGTGTCAACTCCGGCGATCTCCTGCCGCAGCGCGCTCAATACACAGCACGCCTGGACCTCGACCGTGACAGCGGTAATTTCAGCGTCGGTGCGACGCTCTTCGAGAGCGGTCCGCGTTTCGACGACCCGGCCAACACCGAACGACTCGGGGGCTACGGGACCCTCGACGTCCGCGCAAGCTGGCGCCTTGAGTCCCGGTGGCAGGTGCAGGCGCTCCTGAAGAACGCGCTCAACAGAAAGTACGAGACGGCGCTGTACTACAACCAGCCCGGCCGCAGCGCGTACCTGACGCTGCGCTACCTGCCGCTCAAGTCCTAGACGTCAAAAGGAGTCCAGCCCATGTCTGTCCCCATCTCCGTTCGGTTTACGGTGTTCGCCGTACTGCTGGCACTGATGGTCGCCACGCGCTTCAGTCACGCCGGCAACGCGGCGTTGTTACCGGATGCCACCTGGGCGGTGTTCTTTATCGGGGGGTTCTACCGCTCGCGCGACGGGTACTGGGCGCTTGCAACGCTCTTCGCTGCGGCCGTCGGTGTCGACTACCTCGCGATCCGCTACTACGGAATCAGCAACTACTGCGTGACACTTGCCTACTGGTTCATCGTGCCTGCCTACTCGCTCCTGTGGGTGGGGGGCGCTTGGCTGCGCCGGCACTATCGGCGCGTCCCGATGGATCTGCTGCGATTGCTGGTGAGCTTTGTGGCCTCCGTCACGCTCTGCTTCCTCGTCAACCATTCGGCCTTCTACTGGCTGGGTGACCGCACCGGCAAGCCGAGCCTTGCCGAATGGTGGTCCGTCGTCACGGAGTGGTACGCGTACTTCCTGGCCGTCCCGGGCATCTACGTGGCACTGGCGGCCGTCGTGCACGTGGCGCTGACACAGCCGCGTGCAGCAGCGCGGCTCCCTTGGTGGGCTCGATGAAGGAGCTGATCCTGGGCGGCATGCGCTCGGGCAAGAGTCGGCTTGCGGAGCAGCGGGCGCGCGAGAGCGGCCGTCAGGTCGTCTACGTCGCCACCGCGATCGCAGCCGGTGATTCGGAGCTCGAGGAACGCATCCGGCAGCACCGGCGGCGCCGGCCGGCCGGCTGGACGACCGTCGAGGAGCCGCTGGCCCTCGGCCGGGCGCTCCGCGCCCACGCGTCGGCGGAACGCTGCCTCCTGGTGGATTGCCTGACGCTCTGGCTCACGAACGTGCTATCCGGCTTAGCCGCGGCCGATTGTTTCGAGCGCGAACGCCGAAGTCTCATCGACGCCCTGTCGGGGCTTGCCGGCGACATCATCCTCGTCAGCAACGAGACCGGCCTCGGCGTGGTGCCGCTCGGAGAGCTGTCGCGCCGCTTTGTCGACGCGAGCGGTGAGTTGCATCAAGCCCTTGCCACGATGTGCGATCGCGTGACGCTCACCGTGGCCGGACTGCCGCAGCTGCTGAAAGGCGCCTCATGACCTCGACCCTCCATTGGTTGGACGATGTCATCAAGGCGGTCGACGAGGAGGCGGCTGCCGCGGCGCGCGCCCGCCAGGGCGAGCTCACGAAGCCCCCTGGCGCGCTCGGAGCTCTCGAGACGCTCGCCATCACGCTCGCCGGCTGGCAGCGTCGCATGCTGCCGCGTCTCGAGCGCGTGCATATCAGCGTCTTCGCGGCCGACCACGGCGTGACGGAGGAGGGTGTCTCGGCGTTTCCGTCAGCGGTCACGGCCGAGATGATCCGGAACTTCGTGCGCGGCGGGGCGGCGATCAGCGTGCTGGCGCGGGCGCTCGGCGCGACGCTCGAGGTGATCAATCTCGGCACCATCGGTCAGGTCGGGGTCGCCGGAGCTCACGATGTGACGCTCGGGCCGGGGACCTCCAACTTCGTGAACGCTCCGGCGATGACCGACCTCCAGCTCACTAGCGCCCTGGAGGCGGGGCGGCAGAGTGTGGAGCGGGCGCTCGCCGGCGGCGCGCAGCTCTATGTGGGTGGTGATATGGGCATCGGCAACACCACCGCCGCAGCGGCGCTCGCCTGTGCGCTGCTGTCGGCAAGGCCCGAGGCGCTCGCGGGTCCCGGTACCGGCCTCGATGAGCGCGGCGTGGCACACAAGGCCGCGGTAATTCGGCGCGCACTGCAGAGGCACTCGGGGAATGTGAGAACTGCGCGCGAGGCCCTGCGACGCCTCGGAGGATTCGAAATCGCCGCGCTCACCGGGGCGTACGTGCGCTGCGCGCAGCTCGGACTGCCCGCGCTCATCGACGGCTTTATCTCCGGGGCCGCGGCGCTCGCGGCGGGCAGAATGCGTCCGGGCGCGCAGGCGTGGTGGCTGTTCGGCCATCGCTCGAAGGAGCCCGGGCACGATGCGATCCTGACCGCACTCGAGGCCCGGCCGCTGCTCGACCTCGGCATGCGTCTCGGCGAGGGGAGCGGCGCGGCGGTGGCCGTCCCGCTGCTGAGACTCGCGTGCGAGCTGCACTCCGGCATGGCGACGTTCACCGAGGCCGGAGTCTCGGGGAAACTCTGAAGCATGTTGCGCCCGGCGCTCATCGCCGTGCAATTTCTCACCTGCCTCCCGATCCGCCTGGAGCCGCCGCCATCCGGGCGCGAGGTCGGGCTCTCGTTGCTCTGGTATCCGGCTGTCGGTCTGCTGCTGGGGCTCCTCATGTGGGGGGCTGCTTTCCTGCTCGGTCCGCTCGCCACACCGCTCGCTGCGGCCATCGTGCTCACACTGTGGGTCGTCTCCACGGGGGCCTTGCACCTGGACGGCCTCGCGGACACCGCGGACGCCTGGGTAGGCGGCGGCGACGATCGCGAGCGCACGCTCGCGATCATGAAGGATCCCCGGTCGGGGCCCATCGCCATATCGGCGGTCGTGTGCGTGCTGCTTCTGAAGTTCGCGGCGCTTTCGGCGCTAGTGAATGCAGCAGGCGCGCACTGGAGGGAGCTACACGTCGCCTGTGGCTACATCCTCCCGCCAGTGTTGGCGCGTACCGCCGTGCCGCTTCTCCTCGGGCACACCCCTTATGCACGCCCCGAGGGTATTGGAGCGGAGATGGCGCAGCATCAATGGCGCAGCGCAGGCCGATGGGTCACCGCTCTCGCGGGCCTGCTGGTGATCGTCATCTGCGGTCGTCATGGCGTGGTTGCAACGGCTGCCGCCGCGGTGGTTTATCTCCTTATGCGACGCGCTTTTGTAGGCCGCCTGGGCGGCGTGACCGGTGATTGTGTGGGAGCGATGATCGAGGCGATCGAGACCGCGTGTCTCGTCACGCTTACGGTAAGCTGACCTGAGTCCTGCCGGGCGCGGAGACAGCCGCACGCAAGCAGGTGAAGGTGGTGATATGGCAGCAGGTGTTGAAATTCGACCGGTTCGGCCGACCGACTACGACGCGTGGCTTCCGCTATGGAACGGCTATAACGAGTTTTACGGTCGCGTGGGCGCGACCGCTCTCGATCCGGCGATTACGGAGGCGACCTGGAAGCGTTTCTTCGATCCGGGAGAGCCGGTGTTCGCGCTCGTGGCCGATACGGGCGGCCCACTCGCCGGGCTTGCGCACTTCCTCCATCACCGCAGCACGATGCGCCCGGAGCTGGTCTGCTACCTGCAGGATCTGTACACGGCACCCGCGGCCGATCCGCGCGGGCAAACTCGGGAGCCTCCCATGAAGCGAACGCTGTTTTCGTTGTCCAAGCCGTGCTCTTGTGCGGGTCCGCCTGGGTGCTGCATTTACCGGCAGCGTCAGCCGGCTCGAGACATCCAGACTCGTGAGCCGACCCGGGGGCGAGCGAGGGGCAGCCGATTCGACAACCACGACGACAGGGGGAGCGTGATGGCCGGAATGCGCAGCGGCCGCGGGCGCGGCCCACGCCACCCGCCGGCACTTCCCTGTGCCGCTACGATGCCGCCACCCGGGTAGAGCCACATGTGGCGGTCATTCACGACGGTCGGCGCGCGGTGACGACGATCTCCTGCACGGCTGCCTCCGGGGCAGCACTGACAACGGGGCCAGCGGCAACCGCCCGCGCTACCTGTGCGTGCACGGGAACGCTGGAAAACGCCGCCAACACGGTTACATTGATGACGAGTGCGGCAGCGAGACTGACGAGACGGCTGACGTTCATGATGGCTCTCCTATGGTCAAATCCGGTGGTGAGAATTCGAGTGCAATGGTGAGCGCGCGGGAATTGCACGCCGTCAGAAGAGCTGAAGGGCTGTTAAGCGCCGCTGAAGGGATGGTGCAGCCCGGGGTATGATCGGCCCGTGCCGGCACGCGAGACCAATCCCCGAAAAAGACCGTCGACGCCACCGCAATCGACACCCAGTCGCGAACGGGTGTCCAGGCGCTCGAGCGCCGGTACCGGACCCCGCACGGCCTATCGGCGGGCCCCGCTCGCGAGTCTGCGGGTCTTCGTCGCGGTTGCCGAACACAAGAGCTTCACGCGCGGTGCCGACGCTCTCGGCGTCACCGCAAGCGCCGCCAGCATGCAGGTGCAGGCGCTCGAGGAATATCTGCGCGTACCCCTCTTTCGTCGCAATGGGCGCCAGGTTGAGCTGACGCCGCAGGGAGCGCTGCTGCGGCCGAAGGTCGAGCAGGCGCTCGCCGATCTCGAGCGCGCCATCGACGAGGCACGCGCCGACCGCGGCTCCGGCCCTCTGCGCGTGACGACACTTGCTTCCTTCCTCGCCCAGTGGCTGCTGCCGAGGCTGCCGAGTTTCTCGGCGCAGCACGCGGGCATCGACGTGCAGGTCCACACGTCCACCGAGCTCGTCGATTTCGTCAAGACCGGATTGGACGCCGGGATCCGTTTCGGCGCAGGAACGTGGCCGCGGCTGCACATCCAGAAGCTGTTCGACGAGTGGCTCGTCCCGGTGTGCACTCCCGCGCTGCTACAGCGCCATGGGCCGGTCACCGAGGCGCGGGACCTCAGGCGCTACAAACTGCTGCACAGCACCTATGAGCCGTGGACGGCCTGGCTGCTGGAGGGAGGGGACGAGGAAGTATGGCCAAGCTCCGGCGCCGCATTCGACGATGCCGTTGCCATCGTGCGCGCCTCCGGAGCCGGCCAGGGCCTCGCGCTCTCACGCTGGTCTCTGGTCGCGGACGAGGTTGCGATCGGTCGGCTCGCCGTCGCTGGTCGCGCAGTTCGCTCGGCGCACGCGTACCACTTCGTGTGTCCGCCCGCCTATCTTGCGCTCGAAAAAGTAGCGGCCTTCCGGCAGTGGCTCGAAGCCGAGTGCGCCCGTTTCCCGTCGCCGCCCGAGGTCGGCGCGAAGGGAACTTGAGGAGGCGGCTGCCGTCAGCCGGGCGCAAGCTCAAGCCAGGCTTGTCCCCGACGTCCCATTCATCACCGCCTTTTTAGGCCGTGCGTTCAACGGCTTGCACAGTTCGGCACTGTCTGACCAGCGGCGCTTTCGCCACGGCGTGCAAAATCTTCTCCTTGTCCGATGTCGAAAGCCCGACGGGTCGTTCGTCGTGTCTTGTACCCGCGGGGCCTTACGGGTCATTGCGGGCATTTCCATGGAGGAGAACGTAAAGTGGTCACGGTTTCTGCGTTCAAATGGGTTCCGGAGTTTGCCCGGGGTCAGGTGCGTGATCTGCGCGTGCGCTGGGCGCTGGAGGAAGCGGGCCTGCCGTACAAGACGCGCCTGCTCGAGCAGGGAGATCAGGACAAACCGGAGTACCGCGCTCTGCAGCCGTTCGGTCAGGTGCCGATCCTCGTGGAAGACGGCCTTGTTCTCTTCGAGTCGGGAGCGATCGTGCTGCACATCGGCGAGCGCTGCGAGGCGCTCCTGCCGAAGGAGTCCGGCGCGCGCGGTCGGGCGGTGCAATGGCTCATCGCAGCCCTCAATTCGATCGAGCCCTTCGTGATGAACGTCGCGCTGATCGATCTCGTCTATCCGAATGAGGAGTGGGCAAAGCTGCGCCGCCCAGGCGCCGTGCAGTTCGTGCAGAGGCGCCTGTCCGCACTGTGCAAGTCACTCGGGGACAAGCCCTATCTCGATGGCAACCGCTTTACGGCCGGCGATCTGATGATGACGACGGTGTTGCGAATCCTCAAGCGCACCGACATCGTCACCAGCGACACGCGTCTCGCGGCGTACATCGAGCGCTGCACCTCGCGACCCGCCTTCAAGCGCGCGCTCGATGCGCAGATGGGAGACTTCAAAGTCGCGGCGTGACGGGTCGCGGTTTGGTCCGGGGCGGCCGCGCGTCCGCTTGATCCCTGGAGGGTGCGGTACTCCGAAGAACGCGGTGAACGTCGCCCTATACCGTGCAGGTCGTCCGGTGTGGAAGCAGCGTCCGGTTTGTGGTAGCACACGAGCTTCGATGGGCTACTGGATTGCGGCTTCTCTGGTCGCCTGGGGGCTGCTCAGCCTTGTTGGCTTGTACTGGCATCCTCTTAGGCCTGAGGGAGCGAGCACAATCCTCATCGCGATGGGAATCGGCTGCGTTGCCAACTGGCATCGCAATCGCACACTGCACTGCGGTGTCACGGCTCCGCTGTTCCTCGTAGCCGGGATTCTGTTTCTGCTCTCAGACGCGCAAGCGATTCATATTCAGCCTCGATTCGTCTGGCCGGTGGTGACGGTCGGCACGGTCGGCGCGTTTCTGCTGGAGTGGAGGCTGGCGCGTCGCTCGAACATCCTCGACCGCAACGGGCATGAGCCGGGCCAGTGATGTCATTGCGGCTGCTGCGAATAGGGGTGCGTGATGTCGAAGCTCCGAGGGCGCTTCATCACAACACCCCCGCGCGATGCGCGGCGGTTCGAATCCGCAAAGCAAGAATCGGAATGCGCAGGACGGTGGCGCAGCGAACAATGGCGCCAGGTTCGAACGCCATGGAGCCAAGCTCATGACTGCCTTGCACACGACCCTTCGAAAGGCGCCGCCCGCTACCGAGGCAGACGCGCGTTGGGCTGCGGTGATCGCCCGGGATACCAGCTCGGACGGGAAGTTCTTCTACTCGGTCAGGACCACCGGCGTCTACTGCCGGCCCTCGTGCGCTTCGCGTCTCCCGAGGCACGAGAACGTTGCCTTTCACGACACGCCGCAAGACGCCGAGCGTGCCGGCTTTCGCCCCTGCAGGCGCTGCAGGCCCGACCGCCCGGGCGCGAGCACGATCATTCGCTTTGCCACGGCGAAGAGCTCGCTGGGCTACATACTGGTCGCACGGAGCGAGAAGGGTATCTGCGCCATTCTCCTCGCCGATCATGCGCAGTCGCTCGAGCGCGATCTCCGCCAGCGTTTCCCGCAGGCGCGCCTGGCAGGCCGCGATGCCGACACTGAGGCGCTCCTGGCCAAGGCTGCGCGCGTCGTCGAGAATCCGCGCCTCGCGATTGACTTCCCCCTTGACGTGCGGGGGACAGCATTCCAACGGCGTGTCTGGCAGATGCTGAGGACGATTCCGGCTGGGTCTACCGTGAGCTACGCGGACGTGGCGCGGCGTATCGGAGCACCGCGCTCCGTGCGGGCGGTGGCGCAGGCCTGCGGCGCGAACGCGCTTGCGGTGGTGGTTCCGTGCCACCGAGTGGCGCGCAGCGACGGCACGCCGTCCGGGTATCGCTGGGGCGCTGAGCGCAAGCGCGTACTGCTCGAGCGGGAAGCGCGGCGATGAGCGCCCACGGGCTCTCCACCGGGGCAGCAGGACGCGCTGGCACGAGCGCACACGCTGCACGATCCCGGGTGGTCATGAGCAGCCACGGATTCGGCCGCGGTGAGTACAAGTACTTTACCTACCCGCTGCCGCCCCTGGTCGCGCAGCTCCGTGTAGCGTTCTATCCGCAGCTTGTGCCGCTCGCCAATCGGTGGAGCGAGCGGCTGCGGGTGGCCACCCGGTACCCGGCGGAGCAGTCGCAGTTTCTCGCCCGCTGCCACGAGGCGGGCCGTCCGACCCCGCTGCTGCTCGCGTACGGTGCGGGTGACTACAACTGCCTGCATCAGGATCTTTACGGGGAGTGTATCTTTCCGCTGCAGGTGGCGATCCTGCTCTCACGGCCGGGGAGGGACTTCACGGGAGGTGAATTCATCATCACGGAGCAGCGGCCGCGCATGCAGTCGCGGCCCGAGGTCGTGCCGCTTCGCCAGGGAGATGCCGTCATCTTCGCCGCGCACCATCGGCCGGTGTCTGGCACCCGGGGCGTTTACCGCGTGAATCTCCGGCACGGCGTGAGCCGGGTTCGCTCCGGACGGCGCCACACCCTCGGCGTCATCTTTCACGACGCCCGGTGAGTGCACCGCGCTCGCCCCACCCTGCCGAACCAGATCGTATGACCTTGGAGCTGTTCACCGACACGCAGACCGTCGAAGCGCGCACCGAGCCGCTCGGCCCCGGCGCCATGGTGCTGCGCGCGTTTGCCTGCTCGAGTGCAAGGGCGCTGGTTGAGGCTCTGGCGGACGTGATCCAGTGCAGTCCTTTTCGTTGCATGACAACGCCGGGCGGCTATCGCATGTCGGTTGCCATGACCAATTGCGGCGAGGCAGGTTGGGTGACTGACGTTACCGGATATCGCTACGACGCTTTCGACCCGGCGAGCGGCGGGCGCTGGCCGGCGATGCCGCCGCTCTTCAGGGAGCTCGCGGCTTGCGCCGCGGCGGAAGCGGGCTTCGCCGCGTTTGCACCCGACGCCTGCCTCATGAGCCGTTACGAGCCCGGCGCGCGGCTCTCGCTTCACCAGGACCAGGATGAGCAGGACCTGGAATCGCCCATCGTGTCCGTCTCGCTGGGGTTACCGGCCGTGTTTCTCTTCGGAGGCCAGCGCCGGGCCGATCGTCCCCGGCGGGTGCCGGTCGTCCACGGTGATGTCGTAGTGTGGGGAGGGCCGGCGCGGCTGCGTTTTCACGGAGTGCAGCCCCTCAAGGCCGGACACCATCCGATGCTCGGGGCCTCCCGGGTCAATCTGTCGTTTCGCAAGGTCCGTTAGCCGAATTCCGGTCGCTGCGCGGCGGTGGCCTGTTGGATGTGGCCGAGCCGGCCGTGGAGACGAGCGCGTAAAGGGCGCGGCGGTGGCGGTGTTGGTACGCGATCCGTCAGCCACAACGCCGGTGGACGTTTCCCTTGAGCACAACCGCCGCGCTCTCTATCTGTCGCAACCGGCTTCGGAATCTCACCCTCTTTGCCCATGCAAAGTCGGCGCGCACGGCCAGGACACCCCTGCCCATTGTGGACAGTGGCTGCAGAGCCCTTCCCGCCGCGCACGGTGAGGGATCGCCGCCGCAGCCCCGGTGACCCCCAGGAGTTCGGCGACCCTATCGCAGCTTGGGCTGCGAAGTCGTCGGCACAGGCGCTGAGGTTGGTGAAGTGGATGTCGGCAACGGCTTGACGATGACCAACGACCTTTTTGGCGGGCCCTGGCCGGTGCCATCCTGTGCAAACGTGACGCTTGTGG
>JACXTT010003609.1_pt1 | contig 23648 bp, 26 predicted proteins | sample 9270951 | NCBI WGS metagenome assembly JACXTT01 (sample SAMN15532306, study PRJNA645909) | rock metagenome | isolation source: weathered quartz diorite | place: Puerto Rico | collected 2017-06-21
GGCGAGCAGCAGCCGCCGCAGCCGGCCCACGCCGGCGCCGAGTGCCGCGCGGGCGACCAGCTCGGGCTCGCGGCGCACGCCGCGCATCAACGTCAGGTTCGCCACATTGGCGGCGGCGATGATCATGACGAACGCCGCCGCACCCATCAGCAGCCACAGCGTGAGCCGCGCCCGTTCGCCGATCGCGTCCTTGAAGGGGATGACGGCGACGCGGTAGTGCGACCCGGGGTCGTAGGCGTCGGGGTGGTCGCGCTGCATGCGCGCGTACACGCCGAGCACCTCGGTGCGGGCCTGCGGCACGGTCGCTCCGGATGCCAGGCGGGCGATCATTTCGGTCATGCGATGAGTGCGCCCCTGCACCATGAAGGCGCTCAGGTGGTGCGGGCTGATCACCATGTTGAAGAACGCGTCGACGGGATCGGGGAAGTACGGTGCCGGCTGCAGGACACCGATCACCGTCACCGGACCGCCATCGGTGCGCACCGTTCGCCCGACGATGGACGAGTCGCCGCCGAAGCGCTGCATCCAGTATTGGTGGGTCAGCACCATCACGGGCGGGACGCCCGGCCCGTCGTCGGAGGGTCGCGTCAGCCGGCCGAGCACGGGGGAGAGTCCCATGATCTCGAAGAAGTTTCCGGTGACGAGGCCGGCATTGAGCTTTACCGCGTCCTTCTCTCCCTGCAGCGTAACCGACCACGCGGAGTACTCGGCGATCTCCCTCAGGGTCGGGGCCCCGGCACGGAAATCGGTCACCTCCGGCACGGAGAAGCCGATGTTGGCGCCTCCCGGACCGTCGGTCGACTGTCGCAGGTAGAGGAGCCGGTCGCCGTCGCGATGCGGCAGCGGCTTGAGCAGCACGCCGCGCACGACGCTGAAGATCGCCGTGTTGGCGCCGATGCCCAGCGCCAGCGTCAACACGACCACCGTGGTGAACGCCGGATTGCGCCGCAGCGTGCGCAGCGCATAGCGCAGGTCAGCCACGATGCTCTCGAGCCACGGCAGCCCGCGCCGGTCGCGCACCGCCTCCGCCGCCTGGGTGAGGCCGCCGGAAGCGAGCAGCGCCTGGCGCCGCGCCTCCTCGGGCGGCAGGCCGCGACGCATGTACTCGGCCGTCTCCATCTCGAGGTGCGATTGCAGCTCTTCTTTGAGGTCGTCGTCGGCGCGGTCCTTCGTGAACACGCCCGCGAGTCGCGCGAGCAGGGCGCGGAGCTGTCTCATGGGGCCTCCCGGCGCGGAGCGAGAAAGGCCGCGATCAGCTCCGCGGTCTCGTGCCACTCGCGGGTCTCGCGCGCCAGCTGCTTCCTGCCCGCGGCGGTGAGCGCGTAGTACTTGGCGCGGCGGTTGTTTTCGGATTGGCGCCACTCAGTCGACACGAAGCCCTCCTGCTCGAGCTTCAGCAGGGCGGGGTAGAGCGTGCCGTAGTTGAGGGTGAGCCGATGCTTACTCGTCTCTTCAATGCGGCGGGCGATGCCGTAGCCGTGCAACGACCCCAGGACCTCGAGGGTCCTGAGAATCATCAACGCCAGAGTGCCTGGCTGGACATCCATGCGTCCCACTCCCCGTCCTATGGGATACCAATATGACGCACGGAGCGCTCGAATTGTTTCGGGTGGGATGACCCCGGGGGCGACGCCCCGGGGTCGCCGAGGGGTCTACTTCTCCGAGGGGTTGCCTAGCTGCTGCTCGCGGGAGCGGCCCAGCACTCGTTCCATAAAGTCCAGCCGCTCTTCGAGTTGCTCCACCCGAACGTCGGTGTGGTCCTGTTCGGCGAGCCAGGCGCGGATCGCGTCGACCTCCTCGGCTGTCAGCTGGTTCTGGCCCGTCATGCCGCCAATCCGCTTGAGGCGCCCGATCGCCGCGACAATGGTCCAGATGATGGTTACTCCCGCTCCAGTGAAAGCGATCAGCATCACAAGGAAGTTGAAAAGGTCCATGGAGTCAGCCCTTTACGCGTACGACGAATCGGGGTTTCATGCTCGCTCGCTGCGGAACCGAAAAAGCGAAAGAGAGTCGGCGCATCCGACCCAGTCTACCCGGGATCACGTCCTGACGAAACCGGTCCCGCGCGTCCGTCGTAGAGTCGGGGCCTCCCACCATCGGCATCGTCATGTTCGACCTGCTGCGACAAGACGTCCGCTACGCCCTCCGTGCGCTCGCCCGCAGCCCCATCTTCGCACTCGTCTCGGTCGTCTCGATCGCCATCGGCGTCGGCGCCACGACGGCCATCGTCACGATCGCGAACACGCTGCTGCTCAGTCCTCCTCCCGGAGTGGGGCACCCCGGGCGCCTGGTGATGTTGGGACGCACCCAGGACGGTCACGGTTTCGACACGTTCTCGTACCCGAGCTTTCAAGAGTACAGCGCGGCCAGCTCGCTGAGCGGCGCTGCTGCCCTCGACCTCGAGCCCAAGGCCGTGAGTCTCATGGGCCCGAGCGGCGGGGAGCCGATCGGAGTGTCCGCGGTCAGCGGCAGCATGTTTGGCGTCCTCGAGGCGCGCCCCGCCTTCGGTCGCTTCTTCACGCCGGACGATGACCGCGCACCGGGAGGCAACCCCGTCATCGTCCTCAGTCACAAGTTCTGGGAGCGGCGCTTTGAGGCCGATTCATCGATCGTCGGCCGGCCGATCCTGTTGAACCGCTCGACGTTCACCGTGATCGGCGTCGCCCAGGAGCGGTTCCAGGGACCGTTCATCGTCGCGCCCGATGCGTGGGTCCCGTTGGCGGCGTCGACGCACCTCGGGACCCCGGCGGACATCTTCTCGCAGCGCGGGTCGGTCTGGCTGATCGGCATCGCGCGGCTGGCGCCCGATGTCGGCGTCGGCCAGGCGCAGGCGGAGGTGTCGACGATCGCCGCGCGACAGGCGCGGGATTATCCGGACGCGAATAGCGGGAAAGGAGTGGTGGTCGCGCCTGCCAGTCTCTTCCCGGCGGACATGCAGGGCCCGATCACCGGATTCATGGTCATGTTGCTCGCAGTGGCTGGGCTCGTGCTCGTGATCGCCAGCATCAACGTCGCGGGGATGCTGCTCGCGCGCGCCGCGGTGCGGCGCCGGGAAATCGCCGTGCGGTTGGCACTCGGCGCCTCCCGGTCGCAGCTCGTCACGCAGCTCGTGATCGAGAGCCTGCTGCTGTTCGTGGCGGCGGGGGCGGCCGGCGTGATGCTGGCGCGCTGGCTCGTCGCCGGGTTGCTGGCGCTCGTGCCGCGCCTGCCGATGCAGCTCTCGGTCGACCCGCGGCTCGACTGGCGCGTGCTCGGCTTCGCTCTCGTCGTGTCGCTCGCGACCGGGCTCCTCGCCGGCATCGTGCCCGCGCTGCAGAGCACGCGTCCCGATCTGGTCCCCACGCTGAAGTCGGGAGACGGGAGCGGCGCCGGGAGGCGGCGTCTGCGGCTGCGCAGCGGGCTGCTCGTCGCCCAGGTCGCGTTCTCGATGCTGCTCCTGATGGTGGCGGGGCTGTTCGCGCGCACCCTCGCGCACGCGCGCAGCATCGATCCCGGCTTCGATCCACGGGACGTGTCCATCGCGTCCATCGACCTGGGACTCTCGAACTACAAAGACGACCAGGGACGTCGCGTGGCTGCGGAGATTCTGGATCGAACGCGCGCGCTCCCCGGTGTCCGCTCGGTGGCTTTCTCGGCGATGTTGCCGCTCGACGGTGGGGGATTGGGTCTCGGGGACATCACAGTCGCTGGACGTGAGCCGCCCGACCCCCGTGAGGGATGGCGCGCCGATTGGAACATCGTGACCCCCGGCTACCTCACGACGCTCGGCATTCCCCTCGTGCGCGGCCGGGACTTCACCGAGGCCGACCGCACCGGCTCGGGCGATGTCGCGATTCTCAACGCGTCCTTTGCCGCCGCGCTGTTCCCGGGAGAGGACCCCATCGGTCGCACACTGACGAACGAGGGCACGACCGTCACGGTGGTCGGCGTCGCGCGCAATGCGAAGTACCGCTCGCTCGGCGAAGCACCGCGCAACTTCATCTACGTGACGCTGGGGCAACGCTACTTCGGCCGCATCCACCTGCTCATCAAGACGACACCCGGCGCGGCTGCTCCGGGAGGCGCGGTGCGGCGCATCGTAGCCGCGATCGATCCGTCACTCCCGATTCTGCGGCACCAGACGATGCGGGAGCAGACCGCCACGTCGTTATTCCCGCAGCGGCTGGCGTTGTACGTCTCCGGCGGGCTCGGCGTCGTGGCGCTGCTGCTCGTGTTGATCGGGATCTACGGGGTAACGGCGTTCAGCGTCGCCCAGCGCACGCGCGAGATCGGTGTGCGGGTCGCGTTGGGGGCGCAGCACGCGCACGTGCTGGGCCTGGTGCTGCGACAGGGTCTGGTGCTGACGGCGAGCGGCGTCGCGCTGGGCTCGCTTGCGGCTTTCGCGGCAACGCGATTGATCCGCGACCTGCTCCACGGCGTGCCGCCGACCGACGGCGTGGCGTTCGGCGGCGCCGCCCTCCTGCTCGGTCTCGCGGCCCTTGTCGCCAGCTGGATCCCGGCGCGCCGCGCGGCGCGGCTCGATCCGGTCATCGCGCTGCGAAGCGAGTAGCGTGGTCGCTATTCGTGCAGTAAGAGCGTCGTCAGGGCACGAACACCTGCCGCGCGCTGCGCCGGGAGGTAGCCCGCCAACAGCGCCGCGAGCAACAGGACGACGGTGACGGCCGCAAGCGTCATGGGGTCGGTCGGTTTTACTTCGAACAATGACTTGGTGAGCACGCTAGTGAGCGTCAACGAGCCGGCGACCCCCAGCGCCGCGCCCAACAAGGCCAGCGTGGCGGTGCGACCCAGCACCATGCGCAGCACGTTGCCCGGAGTCGCGCCGAGCGCCATGCGCAGGCCGATCTCGCGAGTGCGTTCCGTGACATCATAGGCGAGCACGCCGTACGTGCCGAGGGCCGCGAGCAGCAGCGCCAGGAAGGCGAATGTCGCGAGCAATCGCATCTGAAACACCGGCTCCGCGATCGTTTCCATCATCGACTGGTCCATCGTCTGCAGCGCCTGGGCCGGGACGGCTGCGTCGACGTCGCGCAGCGCGGCGCGCATTACCGCGGCGATACTCGCGCCGGGCACCGGGCGGACCACGAACGTCATGTGGCTGATGAAGAACGGGAACGTGGTCTGGAGGTAGGGGACGTAGATCATTGAATGGCGGGAGAGCTCGGCGTCCTGCACAACGTCGTTCACGACGCCGATGACGGTGAGCCAGTCGTTCGGGCCTGGATGGTCCTGCATCGAGATTCGTTTGCCGACGGCCTTCTGGTTTGGCCACACGCGGCGCGCCACGGTCTCGCTCACTATAACGACACCAGGCGCGCTCGCTCTGTCGGCGGGCATGAAGTCGCGCCCCGCGAGCAGCCGTATTCCCAGCGCGCCGAAATAGCCTGGGCTCACCGCCGGCTTGTCGACCATGTAGCCGTGCGGCAGCGTCGTCGGGCCTTCGACCTGGAAGTTGCCCATGATCCCCACGTCCGCCATGGGGCGGAACGACACCGCGCCAACGGCGCGGACCGCAGGGATCCTGGCCAGCCGTTCGAGCAGCTGGGTGTGAAACGACTGGATGCGGGTTGCGTCGGCGTAGCCAATCGCCGGCAAATCGACCGTCATCGTCACCACGCTGGAAGCATCGTAGCCGGTGTCGAGCGAGCGCATGATGAGGAAACTCTTGATCATGAGCCCGGCGCCGGTGAGAAGGATCAGAGCGAGGGCGATCTCGCAGATTACGAACACGGAGCGTAGGCGGTGGTGCGGTCCGACCACGGATCGCATCCCCTGGCCGAGGGCCTCCTGCGGCTCGCGCTGCGCACCGCTCCGCGCCGGCACCACACCGAAGAGGATACCGGTGATCACGGAGACGGCGAGGGTGAAGAGGAGCACCCAGCCGTTCATCTGGACTTCGTCGATGCGCGGGATGCGGCCGGCGGGCGCCATCGCCAGCAGCGCCCTGACGCCGCAGAAGGCTACGAGCATCCCGGCCGCGCCTCCGATCAACGCGACCAGCACACTCTCCGTCAGGAGCTGGCGAGTGATGCGTGTGCGGCTCGCTCCCAGCGCGACGCGCACCGCCATCTCGTGCCGCCGCGTCGCCGCACGGATCAGCAACAGATTGGCAACATTGGCGCAAGCGATGAGCAGGACGAACGCCACGGCCCCTGCCAGGACGAGCAACGAGCCGCGCACACTCTTCGTCAATGTGTCTTTGAGCGGGATGATCGCCGCCGCCGCGACAGGTGTGGTGGGAACCCCGACCACGAGGACGCCCCCCGGGGTCCGCGGGTCCTGTGGGATCGCACTGGCGATAGCGTTGAGCTCGCTCTTCGCCTGTTCCGGGGTGGCGTCCGCGCGCAGCCGCCCCACGACCGGGAACACAAAGGAGTTGCCTGGGTCGAGCCGCACCGCGAGCGGTGTCCACACCTGTGACGCCGCGGGGAAAGTGAACCCGGGCGGCATGACGCCGACCACCGTGCGGGAGACTCCATCGAAGGTGACCGTTGCGCCGAGGATATTTCGATCGGCGTTGAACCGAGACCGCCAGAGGCGATCGCTCAAGATTACGACACGATCGTTCCCCGCCTTGTCTTCTTCCTGGGTGAATCCGCGCCCCAGAGCGGGCTGCACGCCGAGAACATCGAAAAAGGTTGCGCTGGCGCGGGCGCCGGGGACGCGAATGGCGTCGCCGACCCCGCTCATCGTCAGCTCCTGGCGCTGATAGCCGGCGACGCGCTCGAAGCGCAGGTCGTGGCGGCGATACTCGAGATACAACCGATCGTCGAGCCCCGGCGGGAGCTCGAAGGGCAGGTTGTTCGGAAGATACGACACAGCGTACAGCCGGCCGGGATCCCGGAACGGCAGCGGTGTCAGGAGGACGCTGTTCACGACCGTGAACACCGCGCTGTTGGCGCCGATCGCGAGAGCGAGGGTGGCCACGGCGACTACAGTGAAGGCGGGGGTGCGGCGCAGCGCGCGCCAGCCATAGCGCACATCCTGCACCAGCCGCTCGAGCCAGACGCCGCGTTGCACCTCGCGGGTCACTTCGGCGACGTGCGTGACGTTGCCGAACTCAGCCCGCGCTTCCCGCTCGGCGTCCTCGCGTGACGCGCCGCGCACCATCTTGTCGGCGATCGCCAGCGCCAGGTGCGCGGCGATCTCTTCCTGGATTTCGTCGTCGCGCCAACTCATGGCTCACTCGCGAGAATGGTCCCGATCGCGCGGCTCAGCTGCTCCCATTGCGATCGCTCGCGCTCGAGCTGCTTGTGTCCCTTTGCCGTCAGCGTGTAGACGCGTACGCGCTGCTTGTTTTCCGACGTGCTCCAGTCGGCGGCGATCCATCCCTGACGCTCGAGGCGATGCAGGGCCGGGTAAAGGGAGCCGGTGTCGACTTGCAGCACGTCCTGCGACGATGCTCGGATCATCTGGGCGAGGCCGTAGCCGTGCCGCGGTCCCCAGCGCAGCGTCTGCAGGATGATCAGGTCGAGCGTGCCTTGGAGCAGCTCGATTCGGGAGAGTCCGCGTGGTTCGGTCATGGGATGTAGGATGTCTACACGTGTGGATGTAGAATGTCTACTCCCACGAGACGTGTCAAGTTGACGACCGCTTTGATCGGCGGCTCAACGCCGCCGCTCGGCGCTACGCGTTAGGCCATAAATGGCTGGATGCTATGGTCTTACGCTGTTCATTGACATATATCTATATAGATATATATTATCGGCATGGCGAGAGCCCGCACAACCACCGACGCGTTTAACGCCGTCGCCGAGCCGCGGCGGCGCCAGATCCTCGACGCGCTGGCCGCCGGAGAGCGACCCGTGAACGACCTCGTGGTACTGCTCGGCGTGGCGCAGCCGCATGTGTCGAAGCACCTGCGTGTGCTGCGGGAAGTGGGCCTCGTGGACGTGCGGGATGAAGGGCGGCAACGGATTTACCGGCTGAACGGCCGGTCGCTGAAGCCGATCCACGACTGGCTCAAGCACTACGAACAGTCATGGAACGAAGCGTTCGATGCGTTGGACGACGTGTTGGAAGATCTCAAAGGGAAGGAGCACGAGAATGACGGCGATGGCGCATAGCGGCAAGGCGGTAGTCACACTCCCGTCGGACACCGAGATCAAGATCACACGGGAGTTCGCCGCCCCGAAGCATCTGGTCTACAAGGCGTGGACGACGCCCGACCTGATCAAGCGCTGGTGGGGTGGGAGGCGGGGGGTCGTCACCCTGGCGGAGGTCGACCTGCGGGTCGGCGGCAAGTGGCGCTACCTGTCGACCACCGACCGCGGCTTCGAGGTTGGGTTTCACGGCGTCTTCCGGGAGGTCGTCGCCAACGAGCGCCTCGTGTACACCGAAGTGTACGAGGGCGTCCCGGACGGCGACGCCGATCCCCCGGTGGTCACGCTCACTTTCACGGAATCGGGCGGGCGCACGACGATGACCTCGCTGACGCAGCTGTCGAGTCGCGAAGTGCGTGACATGATCATCAAGTCTGGTATGGAAGCAGGCATGCAGCATGCGATGGACCTGCTCGAAGAAGTAGCGGCGTCGCTGCACTAGGGAGTGCTCCGCCGGGGCCCGGGATCCGAGATCCGGGCCCCGGATCCCGGTAGTCGTCTCCCCGTATTTGGCGTATGATGCGCACCCATGGTTCAGCGCGTCTGCGTAATGGGTGTGTCGGGCGCCGGGAAAACCGTCGTCGGAACGCTGCTCGCGGACGCGCTCGCCGTGCCGTTTCTCGAAGGCGACGCGCTGCACCCACCTGAGAACGTGCGCCGCATGGCGCAGGGAATTCCCCTCACCGACGACGATCGCCGCGGCTGGCTGCAGGCGATCGCCGATCGCATCGCCGAGGCCCGTGGGACTTCCAGCGGGCTCGTGGTCGCGTGCTCCGCGCTCAAACGCGCCTATCGCGACGTGCTGCGCGGGGCCGATCGCGAGCTGCGGTTCGTGCACCTGACGGGTGACGCCGGCGTCATCCGACAACGCATGGGTCAACGAGTGGGGCACTACATGCCGGCGAGCCTGCTCGACAGCCAGCTCGCGACGCTTGAGGTTCCCGGGTTCGACGAGCACGCCTGGACGTTCGACGTCACCGGTGCGCCGCCGTCGATCGTCGCGCACATCGTGGAGCGACTCGCCGCATGACACTGCTCTACGCCCTGCTCGCCGTCGTGGCGTTGATCCTCTTGATCGCGCGGTTCAAGGTCCATCCCTTTGTCGCTCTCGTCGCCGTCTCCCTCGGCATGGGCGCCGCGGCGGGGATGTCCCCCGGCACCCTCGTGAAGGCCTTTCAAGACGGGGTAGGCGCGACGCTCGGCTCGATCGCCGTCGTCGTCGGGCTCGGCACCATGCTGGGGAAGATGATGGCCGAGTCGGGCGGGGCCGCTCGCATCGCCACGACGCTGATCGACCTGTTCGGCGAGCGCCGTGTGCATTGGGCGCTCATGTTCGTCGGGTTCATCGTGGGCATCCCGGTGTTCTTCCAGGTCGGGTTCGTGCTGCTGATCCCGCTCGTATTCACGATCGCGCGCCGCACCGGGACGTCGCTCATCAAGATCGGGCTGCCACTGGTGGCGGGGCTCTCGGTCGTGCACGGCATGGTGCCGCCCCATCCCGCGGCGATGCTCGCGGTGACGGCGCTGCATGCCGACCTCGGCCGCACCATCTTCTATGCGATCCTCGTCGGGTTGCCGACCGCCGCGCTCGCCGGTCCGATCTTCGCCGCGTGGATTGCGCCGCGGATCTCGCTGCCGGCGACGAATCCGATGGCCGCGCAGCTCGAAGGCAACATGTCGGCGGCGGACGAGTCCCTGCCGAGCTTCCGGCTGTCGCTCTCCACGGTGCTCGCTCCCGTCGTGCTGATGCTTGCCGCGAGCGCAGCGGATATGGCCCTCGCCCCGGGCGGCGCGGTGCGCACGACCCTCGATTTCCTGGGCCATCCGATCGTGTCGCTGCTCCTCACGCTGCTCTTCTCGTTCTGGGCGCTGGGGATCGCGCGGGGATTGAGCGGAGCCAGGATCCTGGCTCTGGCGAACGACTGTCTCGCGCCGACTGCGGCCATTCTGCTCGTGATCGGGGCGGGCGGCGGTTTCAATCGAGTGTTGATCGAGAGCGGGGTGGGCAAGGCCATCGCCCTTGTGGCGACGCGGACGCAGGTTTCCCCGCTCATCCTGGCGTGGGTCGTCGCCACGCTCGTGCGGGTGGCGACGGGATCGGCGACGGTGGCGATGACGACAGCGTCGGGGATCGTGGCGCCGATCGCTGCCGCGATGGGACACACCAGTCCCGAGCTTCTGGTGCTGGCGACCGGGGCCGGGTCGCTGATGTTATCGCACGTGAACGACGCCGGGTTCTGGCTGATCAAGGAGTATTTCAATATGACGGTCCCGCAGACGCTGGCGACGTGGACCGGGCTCGAGACGATCATCGGGGTGACGGGGTTGTTGCTGACACTGGCGCTGAGTGCACTCATCTAAAGAGGAGATCGGGGACATGCAAGACGATGCTATCAGCCGTCAGTTATCAGCTGTCAGCTTGTGGCAGCGCGGGATCGGGTCTCGCGTGACCCTGATCGCATTGGCTGCTGTTGCCTGTCAGGCACGCGCCGAACCGCCGGTAGCGGAGTGGATCGACGCTACGGCAACGCTCGATTCCGCGACGACGCCGGTGTACGCGGGCGACGCGCCGATGTCGTTCACCTTCCTCAAGGACATGCGGCGCGGCGACCCGCTCACCCTGTCGATGTTCTCGCTGGGCGCGCACAGCGGCACGCACATCGACGCCCCGATGCACTTCGTGGCCGACGGCGCACCGATCGACCAGGTGCCGCTCGCGGCGCTCATCGGCCCGCTGCGCGTGATCCAGATTCCCGACAGCGTGCAGGCGATCGACGCTGCGGAGCTGAACCGTCATCAATGGAAAGGGGCGGAACGCGTCGCGTTTCGCACGCGCAGCACGGAGCGTCACTGGATGAGCTCGGCGGTGTTTCACCGCGACTTCGCCTACATCGCGCCCGACGCGGCGCAGCTGCTCGCGGACGCGGGGGTGAAGCTCGTCGGCATCGACTACATCTCCGCCGAGCAGTTCGGCGCGCCGGCGCCGCGCACGCACCGCACACTCCTGGGGAAGGGGATCCCGATCGTCGAAGGGCTGGATCTGAGCGCCGTCCCGGCCGGCGACTACGATCTCGTCGTGCTGCCGATAAAAGTGCGTGGCCACGAAGGGGCGCCGGCGCGGGCGATCGTGCGGAAACGGCAGTAGAATCACTCACTAGCCATGACAGCCACCGACCTCACCACCATCGTCCAGCGGCTGCGGGAGCACGCCACGCTGGGTGGCGCGCCGGCTGCGGAGCTCGAGTGGCTCGCCGCGCACGGCTATTTGCGCCGCTACGCCAGGGGCGACTACGTCATCCGGACGGGGCAGGAGCGCGGATCCTTTGGTCTGTTCGTGGTGCTCACGGGGCACCTCGTGCTGCTTGTCGACCGGGGGCGTGGCGGGCGCCGCAAACTCGCCGAGTGGCGCGGCGGTGAGGTGAGCGGAATCCTGCCGTACTCACGGACCAGCACCGCGATGGGCGACGGCGTGGCCGAGGCGGATACGGAGATCTGGATGGTCGATCGGGATCACTTTCCGGAGATGATCCGGACCTGCCCCGAGCTGACGACGATCCTCGTGCACGTGATGCTCGATCGCGCCCGCCACTTCACGTCGGCCGAGCTGCGCGACGAGAAACTGGTGTCGCTCGGCAAGCTCGCCGCGGGGCTCGCGCACGAGCTCAACAACCCGGCGTCGGCGATCGTGCGTGGCGTGCAGACGTTGGGGGAGCTGCTCGATCAGGAGGGGGCAGCGTCGCGCGCGCTGTACGCACTGGGGTTGTCGGACAGTCAGTTGGCGGCAGTGGAAGCGGTGCGCCAGGCGTGCGAGGCCGCGCCGGTGCACACCTGGACACCGCTCGAGCGCGCCGACCGCGAGGATCACCTGGCCGCGTGGATCGAGGCCCATGGCGGCGACGCGGAGGTGGCGGCGCCGCTGGCGGAGACGGCGCTGTCGCTCGACGCGCTCGAGGGGCTGGCGGGCGCCGTCCCCGATGCAGCGCTCGAGGTATCGCTGCGCTGGATTGCTCGTACGTGCGCGGTGCGCGGCCTGCGGCAGTAGATCGAGCGCGGCGCGGGACGCGTGTTCGAGCTCGTGTCGGCGGTCAAGGGCTTCACGCAGATGGACAGGAGCCCCGTGGCGGAGCCGGTGGACATCGGCCGGGGATTGCGCGACACGATCACCATCCTGCGCTCCAAAGCGGCGTCGAAATCGGCGAGTCTCTCGGCAGACGTCGATCCCGATCTCCCGGCGGTGCAGGGCGTCGCCGCCGAGCTCAACCAGATCTGGTCGAACCTGGTAGACAACGCGCTCGACGCTGTGGGCCCGGGGGGCCGCGTCGCCGTGACGGCGCGCCGGGAGCACAGTCGCGTCGTGGTGCGGGTCGAGGACGACGGTCATGGGATTCCGCCTGAGGTTCGGGCGCGCATCTTCGATCCGTTCTTTTCCACGAAAGACGTCGGAAAAGGGGTGGGGCTGGGACTCGATATCGCGCGGCGCACGATCGAGCGCCACGACGGCGAGATCGAGGTCGAGTCGCGTCCCGGACGCACAGTGTTCCGGGTAGCGTTGCCGGCCGAGGGGATGCGGTCGAGCGGGCGGTGGTCGCGCGCGACGCCGCGGATTCAGATCGAGGAGTGAGTGCGTCCTATTACCCTCCGTTTCGTTGTAGGAATCTCTTTGGCACTGCCTGCTTGCGCTCCCTCGCATCCGCGCGAAAGTGTCCAACAGACAGCTGACAGCATTCAACAGATTTCACTCCGCAGAACCGGATGCCTCGGAACCTGCCCCAGTTATGAGTTCGTGCTCGACAGAAAGGGGCATGCGAGCTTTGACGGTGACAGGTTCTCGACTATGATTGGGCGGTATCAGGCGACGGTTGACTCCGCGGAGTTTGCGCTGCTCGCCGGGACCCTGGTCACGAATGGTGTGTTCACCGTGGACACAGCATACGACGAGCCTGTCACCGACATGCCGACGACTTTCGTTTGCGTGCAACTGACCCGATCAGAACGCTGCATTCGTCGTTACGGTGGGATCACCCCTTCTCCAATACTCCGCTTGGAGAACCCGATCGAATCCATGATCCCCAGACTGCAGTGGCGCCTCCGCAAGTAGTGGGGCCGTGCTGTCTCACAAGCGCATGAAGCTGGCGTGAAGAGGCGGCAACTTGAAAGGGAACGAGTCTCTCCAAATGGCGGCCGACGCACCACGCTGCGTATGCGCGATTCGTTAGGTGGCTACGAGCTATGCGAGCGCCTCTAACACTCCTTGGACGGATAAGACTTGCAGTCGCCGGTCTCTCCCTTCTCATCGGATCCCTTGGGACCCTATTCGGCGGTTTGGGATATCTCGTCGCGTGGCTCTCCCGTCGTTCCGATCCACACGGCGCCGCCATGGGAAGCGCTGCGAGCGCTCCCATCTTGGGACTCGGTCTCATCCTTCTTCTCCTCGCTGCCATAGCATGGCCGCGTACGCGAGCCGAAAAGGGCGACGGTGCCTCAGCCGCCTAACCTGCGCATGAAGCTGGCGTGGGCGCGGCCGCTTGAAAGGGAACGGCTCTGTCTTGATGGCGGCCGCCGCACCACGTAGACTATGCGCGATTCGTTAGGCGCCAACGGGAGTCCCAGATGACGCCAGCACAGCGCCGCATTCTCACACTCGGAGCCGGGTTTCTGGCCGTCCTGCTCCTAGGTATTATCGGAGTCCGAGCGGTTAGTCTCAGCGGTGCGGATATGTGCGGTAACTCGGTAATCACCGAAGATTCATCCCCGATCCATTCTGCGGTTGTGGTGGTTTACGAGCGGGATTGCGGCGCGACAACAGACTTCAGCACTCAAGTGGCCCTATTGCATCCGGGAGAGGGCCTGCCGAGGAATCCACCTCCCGTCCTATTTGTCATCGACTCCGACCACGGACGGGCTGCTCGTGGTCCAGGGGGAGGCCCGTGGGTCGAAGCCCACTGGGCTGGGCCTGACTCGGTCCTAATCCGCTACGATGTTGCAGCTCGGATCGTTCAGCAGGCAGTGGTCATCGACGGAGTCCGAGTAGCCTATGTGGGCGTCAGGCGCGTTGGCGCCTAACAAGCTGTCGCGCCGCCTGTTGATCGAACGATCACGAACACTTTTCGGCGCGTTTGTATAGACCGGGCGCAATCGGGTCGGAGCATCAACAGCAGCACCCCGTCCCCGGCGTTTGCACGAAGTTGGGGCTCAATCCGATCATCGTTTTCGCGATCAGCGTGGTGTCCCGAAAAGCCCTGGCCGCCGCGCGGAAGCACCAGGCCCGATATGAATTCTTCTTTGTGCATGCCGATGGAGAACAGCTGAGAGAATTCACGCGCCTCGTCGAACGCGGCGCCATCAAGCCGCTGGTGGACAAGATCTTTCCGCTCGAGCAGGTGCGTGACGCGCTCGCCTATTCCGAGTCGGGGCGGGCGACGGGAAAAGTGGTCATCAGGGTGTCCTGATTGCCGAAACAGCTCGTGGCCCCAACAGGGCAGGGAACATGAAGCCTTCGAAACGCGCCACGGTACAGGTGCGCGAGTACATCGCCGGGCTGCCGCAACCAGCCCGTCGCGCCCTGCGCCGCCTCCGCTCGCTCATCCGGTCCGCGGCCCCGGCCGCCGTCGAACACTTCAGCTATCGAATCCCCGGGTACAAGCTCGAGGGACGACCGCTCGTCTGGTACGCCGCCTTCAAGTATCACTACAGCCTCTATCCCATCACGGATCGGATCCGGCGGACGCACGCTGTGGCGTTGCGAGGCTTCGCAACGTCGAAAGGCACCGTTCGTTTCCCCCTGGAGAAACCGGTACCGGCTGCGTTGGTCAAACGGTTGGTGAAAGCCCGCGTGGCGGAGGTGCATGGATGGAAATCCGGTCAGTCACGCAGTTCTTGACGTACTGGGACGGCTTGCGGGCACGGACGCGCCGGGTGGTGACGTGCATTCCTCCGGAGCAACTCGAGTGGTCTCACCGGACCGGGGCATTCACGTTGGGAGACATCGTCCGGCATCTCGCCACGATCGAGCGCTACATGTATGCCGAAACCGTGGCCGGACGGCCCAGTCGCTATCCTGGATGCGGCCGCGAGTTAGCGGACGGATATGACGCTGTCCTGCAGTACAGTGATCGTCTGGACGCTGAAGCGAAGGCGATCATCGCCGCGCTCACCGATGCGGACCTCGAACGGAAGTGTCAGACCCCAGCAGGCGCCGCGATCACGACCTGGAAATGGCTGCGCGCGATGTGCGAGCACGAGGCGCATCATCGCGGCCAGCTCTATCTGATGCTCGGCATGCTGGGCGTTGCGACGCCGCCGCTATTTGGCCTGACCTCCGAACAGGTCCGCGAGCGGTCTGCCTGACCGCCGCTTCGGCTACCCGGCGTGCGCGATCGGGAGCCGCCGGATCCGGTTCCCGGTAGCCGCGAACATCGCGTTGCACACCGCCGGTGCGATCGCGGGAAGCGCCGCCTCCCCGATGCCTCCCGGCGGGTTGTCGCTCCGCACGAGGATCACCTCCACCTCCGGCATCTGCGTGAGTCGCAGCATCGGGTAGTTATTGAAGTTGCTTTGCACGACTCGGCCGCGATCGATGCCGATCTCACCGTACAGCGTGGCCGTCAGTCCGTACACGATGTTGCTCTGACACTGCGCCTCGACCGTATCGGGGTTAATCACGGTGCCGCAGTCGATGGCGCAGAAGACGCGATGCACCCGCGGCAATCCGTCCGATTGCATCGAAATCTCCGCCACTTCCGCCACATACGTATCCCCGAACTGCCACAGCGCGATGCCGCGGTGCCGGCCCGCCGCGGCCGGGGTACGCCAGCCGACGCGCTCGGCAGCCTGGTCGAGGACCGCGACGAGGCGCGGCTGTCCCGCCACCAGCTCACGCCGGAAGGCATAGGGATCCTGGCCCGCCGCATGCGCCAGCTCGTCGATGAAGCTCTCGACGATGAAGCCATTCTGCGAAGGTCCGACGCCGCGCCACGGCGCCACCGGAATGCCGGGATCCTCCTTCACCCGCCTGAGGCGGAAGTTGGGGATGGAATAGATCAGCTCGTCGGCGCCGCGGGTGATCATGAACGATGGGCCTTCCGGACCGACGAGCGTATGGCTCCACGCCACGGGCCGTCCGGCAGCGTCGAGGCCGGCATGGAGCACGTTATGTGTCGCGGGGCGGAACACGCCGTTCTGGATATCGTCCTCGCGTGTCCAGACGACCTGTGCAGGTTTCCCCAATTTCTTGGCGAGCTCCACCGCCTCGGTCAAATAATCCATGGGCCCGCCGCGCCGGCCGAAACCGCCGCCTATGTACGTCACATGGACCGTCACGGCTTCTGGCGCGAGACCGAGGAGCCGAGCGGCCACGCGTTGGATTCCCTGCGGATTCTGGGTCGGGGCCCAGATCTCCGCCTTGCCCGCCGTCACCTGGGCCGTGCAGTTCATCGGCTCCATGCAAGCGTGGGCCAGGTACGGCGCGTCGTAGATCGCGTCCACGGTGCGGGCCGACCCGCGCAGCGCGGCGTCTACGTCACCCGTCGCGCGCACCGTCTCGCCCGGTTTTGCGGCCGCGGCCGCGAAGGCATCGTGGATGTTTTGACTCGACCAGCGCGCGTTCGTGCCTTCATCCCATTGGACGCGTAGCGCCCGCTTCCCCTGGAACGCCGCCCAGGTGTTCTCCGCCACAATCGCCACACCGCGCGAGATCTGCTCCACTCCCGTCACGCCGGGCAGGGCGCGCGCGGCCGTCGCGTCGAACGAGGTGACGCGGCCGCCGAACACGGGACAGCGCGCCACCGCCGCGAACACCATTCCGGGGACGCGCACGTCGATCCCGTACTGCGCCCGACCGGTGACCTTGGCCGGCGTATCCACCCGCGGCACGCGTGTGCCGAGGATGCGATACTCGGCCGGGGACTTGAGCTGTGGATTCGCAGGGACGGGAAGCGTCGCGGCGCGGTCGGTGAGTTGGCCGTACCCGAGGCTCCGTCCACTCGACGCGTGCCGCACGACGCCTTTCTCGGCGCGGCATTCCGAGGGCGGGACACCCCAGGTGAGCGCCGCGGCGGAGATCAGCATCTCCCGCGCGGCGGCGCCGGCGCGCCGCAACGGCTCCCATCCCGTCTGCACGCTGCGACTTCCGACGGTCATCTGATCGCCATAGGCGGCATTGGCGTCCGCCTGGATCACGTGCACTGCCTGCCAGTCGGCCTCGAGCTCCTCGGCGACGATCATCGGCATCGCGGTGCGCACGCCCTGACCCATCTCCGAGCGGCCGGTCCAGATATTCACCGCGCCGTCGGGTGGGATTTCGAGCCAGGCGTTGGGCTTGAAGGACGCCGCGTGGCGGCGAGTGGCGGGGAAGTGGAATCCGATGACCAGCGACGCCCCGATGGTGGCACTGGTCTGAAGAAACTCACGCCGAGTGTGCGTCGCGTGGGCCATGTTACACCCCCGCCGCGCGGTGGACGGCCCGGCGGATGCGCTGGTACGTCCCGCAGCGGCAGATGTTCGTCATCGCCGCATCGATGTCGGCATCGCTGGGGTGCGGATGTGTGGCGAGCAGGGCGGCCGCGGCCATGACCTGACCCGACTGGCAGTAACCGCATTGCGGCACGTCTTCCTCGATCCAGGCGCGCTGGACCGGGTGACTGCCGTCGGTCGACAGCCCTTCGATAGTCGTAACGGGACGGGAGCCGACGGCGGAGACCGGCGTCACGCACGACCGCGTCGGCGCGCCGTCCAGGTGGACGGTGCAGGCACCGCACTGCGCGATGCCGCAGCCGAACTTGGTTCCGGTGAGACCGAGTGTGTCGCGCAGCACCCAGAGCAGCGGCATGTCGCCGGGGACGTTGACGGTGCGGGACTGGCCGTTGACGGAGAGAGAGAACTCGGACATGGCGGCGACTCCTCTCGAGGAGGCTTTCGCAAGCTAGTACCGCTCGAACCGGTAGGCGAGCGCCGGACCTCCCTTCGTCTCGTACGCGAGCCGCCCGATCAGCATGGTGAAGGGCTCCAGGGAGCGGGCCATGCGTAACGGTCCCGCGTCCACCGGGTCGAAGCCGACGTCCCCGATCAGGCCAGCGGCCAGCTTCTTCGCACGTTGGTCGTCGCCGCAGTACACGAGGCTCGGGCGATTCGTCTTGCGTCGTGCCGCGAACACGTCGAACAGCACCTCGCTCGGCACCGTGCCGAACGCCGAGACGACGTACGCCCGAGGGACCTTCTGCGCCAGCGCCTCCGCCCCCGATGACGTGTGGGCGATGACGAGATCGGTGTCGTCGGAATTCATCGGCATCGTGCAGGTGACGATGACCTTGCCCGACACATCGCCGGCCTGCTGCACGACATCGTCGACGCGCGACCAATGGACGGCGAGGAGCAGGGCATCCGCGTCGCGCGCGGCCTCGGCGGGCGTTCCCGCGCGTGCCTGCCCCTTCGCCTCACGGGCGAGCTTGTTGAGTTTCTGCTCGCTGCGCGCGTAGCTGAAGACTACGTCGTGCCCGGCGCGGGCGAACAGCGTACCGAGCTTTCCGCCCATCAGTCCCGAGCCGAGAATTCCGATCCGCATCGATACTCCCCTCCACACTCCGGTCAGAGCCCGGTCAGTTTCTCCAGCTTCTCCGGGTAACGCGCGCCTTGCACCGTAATCTTCGCTGCGGCGCTCTCGATGTCACGCAGATCCTCAGGGCTCAGCTCCACGGCGGCCGCACCGATGTTCTCGTCGAGGCGCTCGAGCTTCTTCGTGCCGGGGATGGGAACGATCCACGGCTTCTGGGCCAGGAGCCAGGCGAGCGCGATCTGCGCCGGCGTCGATTGCTTGCGCCGTGCGATCGTGCCGAGCAGGTCGACCAGCGCCTGATTCGCTGTCACGGCCTCAGGGGTGAAGCGGGGCAGCGTCTTCCGGAAGTCCGTACTCTCGAACGTCGTGTTGGCGTCGATCTTGCCCGTGAGAAACCCCTTGCCGAGCGGGCTGAACGGCACGAAGCCGATCCCCAGCTCCTCGAGTGTGGGCAGAATTTCTGCCTCGGGCCCTCTCGTCCACAGCGAGTACTCGCTTTGTAACGCCGCGACCGGCTGGACGGCGTGGGCGCGACGAATCGTCTTGGCTCCCGCTTCAGACAGGCCGAAGTGCTTCACTTTCCCTTCGCGGATCAGGTCCTTCACTGCACCCGCCACATCTTCGATCGCCACGCCGGGGTCCACGCGGTGCTGATAGAAGAGATCGATCGCCTCGACCTTGAGTCGTTTCAGCGACGCCTCGGCGACCTGCCTGATGTGCGCCGGCCGGCTGTCGAGGGCGGGAGAGGTCTTGGGATCGAACTTGGGGTCGAGATTGAACCCGAATTTCGTCGCGATGACGACCTGGTCTTTGAAGGGCGCGAGGGCCTCGCCCACCAGCTCTTCATTGATGAAAGGACCGTATGCCTCGGCCGTGTCGAAGAAGGTGACGCCGCGCTCCACTGCCTTCCGCAACAGGGCAATCAATTCCCGTTTCTCGGGAAACGGCGGGTAGGAGTAGCTCATGCCCATGCACCCGAGGCCAAGGGCGGAGACCTGCAGACCGGAGTTTCCGAGCTTTCTCTGTTGCATCAATAGTCTCCTATCGTCCCTGGTATTGGTCGTCCGTGACCTTCTCCATCCACTCTACCGCTTTACCGTCGAGAAATTCGTGAACGGCGATATGTGTCATTGCTGTCGTCGGCGCGGCTCCGTGCCAGTGTTTTTCACCGGGCGGAATCCAGACCACGTCACCCGGCCGAATCTCCTCGATGGGACCGCCCCAGCGCTGCACCCGGCCCGCGCCCGCCGTCACGATCAGCGTCTGGCCGAGCGGATGCGTGTGCCACGCGGCGCGCGCGCCGGGCTCGAACGTGACGCTGGCGCCCGCGACGCGCGCCGGAACGGGGGCCTGGAACAGGGAGTCGACGCGGACCGTCCCAGTGAACCATTCGGCTGGCGCCTTGGTCGAGGGTTGCGAGCCACTGCGTTTGATTTCCATGAAGAATCCCCCTCTTACCTTGTCCTTGCCTGCCAACGTAAATCTCAGCCCGATGGCGAGTAAGTAGCGAAATCAGCATGGGCTTATGAATATTGTTCATCAATGTTCCGTGACGAGCTGAGCGTGCTGGCGGCGTTCCTCGCCGTCGCCGAGGAACGAAGCTTCACGCGGGCGGCGAAGCGGTTGGGGGTGTCACCGTCGGCGTTGAGCCACGCGATTCGGGGGCTGGAGGAGCGCATCGGCGTGCGCCTGCTCGCGCGCACGACGCGCAGCGTGGCGCCGACCGATCCCGGCCGGCAGCTCTTGGCGCGGCTCGGCCCGTCGCTTGGCGACATTCGGGGAGCCCTGGATCTCATTTCCGAGCTCAGCACGCGCCCGGCGGGTCGATTGCGGTTGATCGTGTCGCCGCTCGCCGCGAAGACAGTGCTCGCCCCGAAGCTGGGGCAGTTCGCGCGGGACTACCAGGACATCGTCCTCGACATCACGACCGATGAGAGTCGAGTGGATCTGGTCGCCCGCGGCTTCGACGCCGGCATACATCTCGGCGAGTTCATCGAGCGCGACATGCTGGTGGTCCGCGTCTCAGCGGACCGGCGACCGGCGATCGTGGGGTCGCCCAAGTATTTCGCCTCACATCCAAAGCCGGACTCTCCGCGAGACCTCACCAAACATCGCTGTATCAACTATCGGCACGGATCGGCCGGCATATATCGTTGGGAGCTGGATAAGGGGAAGGAGTCGGTGACTGTCGCCGTCGACGGCCCGCTGATCGTCGATGAAGTCGACCTCATCGTGCGCGCTGCGCTGGACGGCGTGGGGCTGGCCTTCATGGCGGACGAGACAGCGGCGCCGCACCTCGCCAGTGGCGCGTTGGTGCGCGTACTCGAGGACTGGTGCCCGCCGTATCCCGGGTTTTTCCTCTATTATCCCAGCCGGCGTCAGCTGCCGGCGGCGCTGGGGGCGCTCATCGAGACGTTGCGGTTCCGGCCGGGAAAGGGCTGATCGGATCGCTGGACACATCACGGGAGGACCTGTGTACAAATCGCTCGCGGTTTCGCTGAACGTGCTCTGCGCCTCAATCCTGTGGTCCCAGTCGCCTCCACCCCCGCCAACTCAGCTCTCGGTGCATTGGGAAGAACTGACGGCGGCGGACTTCAAGGCCGGCATCGCCAAGGCGCAGGGCACCTGCCTCCTGCCCTTCGGCATCCTGGAGAAGCACGGGCCGCACCTGCCGCTCGGCAACGATCTGCTCAACGTGCGCTACGTGGCACTCAATGCTGCGCAGCAGGAATACGCCATCGTGTTCCCCGAGTATTACTTCGGGCAGATCTTCGAAGCGAAGCACCAGCCCGGTACGATCGCCTACAGCCGGCACCTCGAGCTCGAGCTGTTGCAGGAGACGACCGACGAGATGGCGCGGAACGGCTGCAAGAAAATCATCATCGTGAACGGGCACGGCGGCAACAACAGCCTGTTGCCGTTTTTCGCTCAATCGCAGCTCGAGTCGCCGCATGATTACGTCGTCTACGTCCAGGGCATCGCGCGTACCGCGCCGGGCGGGCCGAAGCCCAAGACCGATCCCGCAACGGACATGCATGCCGGCGAGCGGGAGTCGTCGGTGAGCCTGATCGCGCGGCCCGACCTGGTGCACCTCGACCGCGCCCCGCAGGAGTCCGGGGCCGACATGGGCCGGCTCTCCGCACTGCCGGAAGGCCTCTACACCGGCATCTGGTGGTACGCGCGGTTCCCCAACCACTACGCCGGCGACGGCGCGGCAGCGACGCGCGAGCTCGGCGATTTCGAGGCCAAGACGTGGATTGCCGCGATCGTGCAGGCGATCAAGGCAGTCAAAGCCGATGACACGAGCCTCCGGCTGCAGCGCGAATTCTTCGAGCGGAGCTCGCATCCGCTGGACACGCCGCAATGAAGAAGGCGATCGGCGACAATATGATCCCCAAGGACTGGGGATTCGAGAAAGGCCTGGACCTCGTCCAGCGCGCCGGGTACAACGGCATCGAGCTGTGGCTTGGCGACATGCCGTGGTTTCAGATGAACACCACGGACACCGACGTGCGCGAATTGCGAAGCAAGGTGGAGAGCGCCGGCCTCGTCGTGTCGAACGTCTCGACGGGATTGCACTGGGGCTCGCCGCTCTCGGCACGCGACCCCGCCATCCGCACCCGCGCCGCGCGCATCGTGGAACGGCAGATCGAGACCGCGACGCTGCTCGGTGCGGATGCGGTGCTGGTGGTCGCGGGCCTCGTGACCGAGGAGGTGCCGTACAACGAGGTGTACCAGCGCTGCGTGGATGCGCTCAAGCCGCTCGGGGACACCGCGAAGCGAGCCGGCGTTCGTATCGGCTGCGAAAACTGCAACGCCGAGCAGCGGTTTCTCATGAGCCCGCGCGAGTTCTGGCAGTTCCTCAACGACGTCAACCACTCTGCGGTGGGCATCCACCTCGACGTCGGCAACATCCACGACAACGGGTTCGCCGAGCAATGGATCGAGATCCACGGGCCCCGCATCACCCGGATACATGTGAAGGAACGTGCTCAAGCACCGCGGCCGATGCGGCGATCAGAGCGTCTACACCAACCTGCTGCTGGGCGACAACAACTGGCCCGCGATCCGCACCGCCCTGACGAAGGTCGGCTACGACGGCTGGCTCGTGGCGGAGATGGAGGCGCGCTATCGCTACGCTCCTGACCAGCAGTTCTTCGACACCGCGCAGGCCATGGACCGTATCATTGCCGGTAAGCTGTAGATGAGACTCTCGCGCCGGCAATTCCTGGAGTGCGCGGCCGGAGCGGCGGCGGTCGTCCTACCGCTCGAGCTGCGACTCCGGCCCCCTGGCGTGGCGCTTCTCGATCTCGGCGAGCAGTGCTCGCTTGCAGAGTCGACGGCAGGATTCGCAACGGTGCTGAAAGCGCCATTAATGCGGGCCGACGAGTGGGCCCTATCGTGCACGGCGTTGATCCTGCCCGCCGTCGTCGAGATCTCCACGCCGGCCGCTCGCGCGATGGTGGCGTGCCTGTCTGAAGGGGGGACGGTGATCCTCGAATCGGGCGCGGGGTTTGCAACTGCGGCGGCGTTGCGCGCGCACCAGGCGATCATGCGCGACCTGTTTCACGTCGAGATCGCCGAACCCGTCGACTTGTGGCCCGTGCCCGAGGCGCGCGGCCTGCCGTATGTCGAGTACGCGTGGCCGCAGCTTGCACGGATCCGGGACTTCAGTCGCGCGCTGCCGCTTGCCACCGGGGCAGGAGAGATCATCGCGCGCGTGAAGGAGCTGCCGGTCGCTCTGCGGCGCCGCTACGGGAGAGGGAACCTCATCGTGCTCGGGTCGCCGCTCGGTCCCGCCCTCTGGGCGGGCGACACCGAAGCGCGGCAGTGGCTTCGGGCTGTCATTGCCGGGTAACTCCGAACGCGAACACCGTACGCGACCGATAGGCCCGGCCCGGGCGCAGGACCGTCGAGGGGAAGTTCACGTGGTTCGGCGAGTCGGGAAAATGCTGCGTCTCGAGACACAGCCCGTTACGGTGCGCGTAGACGCGACCGCC
>JACXTT010003610.1_pt1 | contig 23644 bp, 21 predicted proteins | sample 9270951 | NCBI WGS metagenome assembly JACXTT01 (sample SAMN15532306, study PRJNA645909) | rock metagenome | isolation source: weathered quartz diorite | place: Puerto Rico | collected 2017-06-21
CGGCTGCGCGGCGCACACCATGCCGCGCGCCGCGTGCACCACCGAACGCGTGTCGCCGCCGCGGCCGCCTGCCGGGAACGCGTCCGCATGCACTCGATGGGTCATCGGCGGGAGGTTAAGAAGTCGCGCCGGGCCGCGCAACGTCGCGTCCTTTGGGGACAGCCGCTTGGAGCACCGTCGGCGGCTTTCCTATACTGAGGCGGCCGTCCGCGGATCGCGTAATCGAAGGCCGCAGGGATACTCAAGGAGCTCACGTATGGCGCGCTTCACCGGGGTCGATTTCTACGACGCCGACACCCTGCTCAAAGAAGACGAGATCCAGATCCGTGATCACGTGCGGGGCTGGGTCGAGGACCGATACCTGCCGCTCGTCGAGCAGGCGTACGAAGACGCGTGCTTTCCGCTCGAGGTCGTGCCCGAGATCGCGGAGATGGGTCTGCTCGGCGCGACGCTGCCCGAGAAGTACGGCTGCGCCGGGGTCGGCGCCGTCGCCTACGGCCTGGCCATGCAAGAGCTGGAGCGCGGCGATTCCGGCCTGCGTTCGTTCGCGTCGGTGCAGGGCTCGCTCGTCATGTACCCGATCTTCGAGTACGGCTCGGAGGAGCAGCGGGCGAAATGGCTGCCGAGGCTCGCCTCCGGGAAGGCCATCGGCTGCTTCGGCCTTACGGAGCCGGACCACGGTTCCGATCCCGGCGGCATGATCACGCGCGCCGTGAAATCGAAGGACGGCTGGGTCCTGAACGGCGCCAAGATGTGGATCACGAACGGCACGATCGCCGACGTGGCGGTGGTGTGGGCGAAGGTGAAGGACGAGCAGGAAGGACGCGACGTGGTGCGCGGCTTCCTGGTCGAGAAGGGCATGCGCGGGTTCTCCGCTCCGGAGCAGAAGCGCAAGCACAGCCTGCGCGCCTCGGTGACGAGCGAGCTGCTGTTCCAGGACGTCGAGGTCCCGGACGCGAACCTGCTCCCCGACGCGAGCGGGCTGAAGGCGCCGCTCGGATGCCTGACGCAGGCGCGATACGGTATCGCTTGGGGCGTCGTCGGGGCGGCGATGGCGTGCTTTCACTGCGCCGCCGAGTACTCGAAGGTTCGGATCATGTTCGACCGGCCGATCGGCGGCTTCCAGCTGGTGCAGGAAAAGCTGGCGCGCATGCTGACCGAGATCACCAAGGCACAGTTGCTGTGCGTCCAGCTCGGCCGCCTCAAGGAGGCGGGAAGGGCCACGCCGGCCCAGGTGTCGCTTGCCAAGCGCAACAATTGCGAGATCGCCCTCGATATCACTCGCGATGCCCGGGACCTGCTCGGGGCCAACGGCATCACCGCCGAGTACCCCGTGATGCGCCACATGTGCAATCTCGAGTCGGTCAAGACCTACGAGGGCACGCACCACATCCACACGCTGGTGCTGGGCGAAGCCGTGACCGGCCTGCAGGCGTACCGCTAGGCAGCCGGCCGGAGGCGGGCGACGTCACGCACGACGACCCGGGAGCCTCGCCCCCGGGTCGTCGGGATTCGCTCGAGACGTAAGGGTCTACTTCGAGGTGCCGGTCGTCGCGAAGGTCACCGTTGCGCCGACGGACACGTACTGGGCCGACTTCGTGTTCCCGGTGAAGTCCCCCGTGTTCTGGTCGACCTCGTCGATGGCGTCCGTGACGTTGTGAAAAGCCACGTTGACGCCGACCCCCCACATCTCGCTCGCCTTGAAATCGACGCCCGCGCTGCCGCTGAAGCCGAACTTGCTGGAGCTGTCGGTGAATTCCTGGCCGTTGCCCGAGAGTTTCGCGCGGCCGTTGTAGATGCCCAGGCCCACCCCGACCCAAGGCGCCGCCGGCACGCCCGCCATCTTGGGCATCCACTTGCCGTGGATCCCGAACTGGATGACGTTGAACGTGAGCTCGGGATTCGTCACGCCGGCCGCCTTCAAGGCGTCGATGATGTCGTCCTTCCCCTTGTGGAAGTTGCCGACGATGTCCGCGCCCAGCCCGAATTCATCCTTCACCCACCAATCGGCGAACACCCCTCCCTGGGGTCCCAGCTTCACGAAGTTGCCGTAGTCGCTTGTCGGGATCGACACGCCGCCCTGCAGGCCGAACGTGATCGGCTGCGCCGCCTGGGCGATTCCGGCAAACAGCATCGTTCCCAGGATCATGGCCCCAAATTTCAGCTTCGACATTGCTGACCTCCTCGGTGATGGAATCGACTCCTCACGGGTGACTAGCGAGACGCCGGCCTGGAGGCAATCCCAGGCCGGCGTCTCGTTCTCGGGCGTCGGTGCAGAAGCAAAAAATCTTCTCTCGACGACCCCGGCTACTTCAAACCCGTCGTGGTGAACGTGACGTGCACTCCGGCGGTGACGTAGTTCGCGGCCTTCTTGTCGGTGCCACCCGAACCATTGGCTACCTCGAACGCGTCGAGGATGTAGTGGTACCTCACATCGACGCCGATCTTCGCAGCGCCTCCCGCCTTGTAGTCGGCGCCCACCCCGCCCTGCAGCCCAAACTTGTTGTCACTCTTGTCCACGTCGATCGTGGGCCCCGCATCCGTGATTTTCGAGTTCACGCGATAGAGACCCGCTCCGTACGTGATCCACGGCTGAATCGGCGACCCGGTCATCGGCATGGCGAACAGACCGTGGGCGCCGAAGCTGATGATCGTCGACTTGGCGTCGGGGTTCGGGTAGCTCGGGCTCTTGAGCGAGTTGATGAAGTCGTCCTTGCCCTTCAGGAAGTCGCCGTTGATGTCGACCCCGAAGCCGAAGCTGTCCTTTAGCCACCAGTCGCCGTATACACCGCCATTGAATCCGAGCTTGTAGCCGTCGGAATAGTCGCCCGTGGGCGAAGAAATGCCGCCGTTGAGTCCAAAGGTCATATTCGCCGCGTGGGCCACCGAAGCACTCAGCGCCACCAGCGTGATGAGCAGAACCACCTTCATGGACCGCATGTGACTTCCCTCCCTGTTGGCCTAACGGTCACGGGAGCCATCCCGAGACACGGTCTCGCGGCGGGATCCCCGATGTCGGGGCATCACCTGCCGCAGGTGACAAGACGGCCGGGCAGTCTAACGACTTTCGCTCGTGATGCAACCACCGGGGGGCTCGCGACTGTCGACTCTTGGACTAAGATCCCAAGCGTTCGCGCCATTCTCCTGTGCGAACAGCGTTTGCGGCGTGTCGGCCTGCCCCTCATCGTCCGGGCGCCCCGTGCTCGACCCAGCGGGCCAGCACGGCGCGCTCCTCGTCGGTCATCCCGGTCACGTTCGCGAGCGGCATCGTCCGCGTAACCACGGCGCGTTGATAGATCCGCATGGCCAGCCTCCGCACGCTGTTCGCGTCGTCGAACGTGACGCCCGCCGGCGCTGCCGCGAACCCCGCGGCGCTCGGCACCCGCGAATGACACGTACCGCAACGCGACTGCACGATCGCCTGCACCTCAGCGAACTCGGGGACCGGTCCCGGCGTCGGCGCCGCCGCGAGGGGGCCGCGCAGCTCCGCCGCCGGGCGTGTGAGCAGCAGCACGCCCACCAGGGACGCAAGCGCCGGGACGCACGCCCAGGCGCGACCCGCGCCTCGTCCGATCATGACGTGGCGCACGGCGGCTCCCGCGACCACCAGCAGCACCAGCACGATTCCGTTGAGCGGCGCGGCGTAGACGGCGGGGAAATGGTTGCTGAGCATCGTGAACAGAACCGGCAGCGTCATGTAGCTGTTGTGCACCGACCGGCGCTTGGCGCGCTCCCCCTCCGTCAGGTCGGGTGCGCGTCCCGCGGCGGTCGCGTCGATCATCCGTTGCTGCGCCGGTAGGATGCGCACCCAAACGTTTGCAGCCATCAACGTGCCCAGCAGGGCTCCTACGTGAATGAACGCGGCTCGCCCGCAGAGCACCCGGCAGAACAGCAGCGTCGCGCCGCCCGCGAGCGCCAGCGACAGCGCCGTCGCGAGCCTGGGCCGGGACAGCGCGAGCGGCGACTGCCACAGCGCGTCGTACACCAGCCACGCCAGCGCGATGATTCCCAGCCCGATGCCGGCTGCGGCCGCGGGCGACAGTCGCGACCCGGGATCGAGCAGAAGCAAGCCGCGCGTCGAGTAGTAGACGACCCCGAGCAGCAGCAGGCCGGTGATCCACGTGATCGCGGCTTCCCACTTGAACCAGTGGAGCGTTCGCGGCAGCTGCCCCGGCCCGATGCGACGCCGCTCGACGCGATAGAAGCCGCCACTGTGCACCATCCACAGGCTGCCCGTGACGTCGGCCTCCCCCGGCAACGCCGGCTCGAGGTGCCGGTCGAGCCAGATGAAATAGAACGAGCTGCCGATCCACGCGATTCCCGCGATCAGGTGCGCCCAGCGCAGCAGCAAGTCCAGCCAGTCGCCCGGCCTCAACGACGGCTCCGGCGCTTCGGCGCCGACCGGCGCTCCGGCCGCGGCGAGGTCCAGTCCTCCCGCAGCATCGCCATCACGTGGACGTCGTGATACTTGCCCTCGCGAAACGCCCCCTGGCGCAGCACCCCCTCGCGCCGGAAGCCGACCCGCTCGTAGGCCCGGATGCCGGCGTGATTGAAGTCGTAGACGTGCAACCACACGCGGTTCAGGTTCAGGGTCTCGAACGCGTAGCCCGTGACCAACCGGGTCGCCTCGGTGCCGTAACCCCGTCCCCAACAGGACTTGTCCCCGATCGAGATGCCGAAGCACGCCTGGCGCTCGCGCCAGTGGATCTGCATCAAACCCGCCGTGCCGATGAACCGGTCCGCGCTGCGCGTCACGATGCCGAGGGCGATCTCGGTGTCGCTGCGCGTGACGCGCTCGACGAACGCCCGCTCACTTTCCTCGTTCATCGGTCGAAACATCTGCAGCGTCCGCGTCACGTCGTGGTCGTTCATCCACGCCGCCATGCTCGTGGTATCGGAGAACTCGAGCGGCCGCAGGTAGATCTTGTCGCCGATCAGGAACGGGTTCTTCATGATTCCCCCCGAGAATGGCGTAGCAAACACGCCGGGCGCGGGGCAGGTCAAGCGGTGCGCGGACACATGGGCTAGAGTGTGGAGCGGAGGACTCCGCATGCCGCGACCCCGCCGCCCCAAGACCCCGCTTCGCCAATTCGTCGACATCCTGTGGAAGGCACCACTGTGGGCGGTGCCGTTCGCGTTGTTCTTCGGAACCCTGTACGGCAATGGGCGACGCGACGTCTACCTGGCCGCGTACCTCGTGTCGCTGGTCATGGCTTACGTCATCTCGGTCTGCACGTGGCTGGCGGAGCACGTCGTCGTCCCGGCGCTACGGCGGCGGGCACCCGAGGTGGTCGGCCGGATACCCTTCGCCGAAGCGCTCATCTACATGGCGACCAGTATCGGCGGCGCGTATGTCGGGGGGCTGATCATCCGCTTCACGTTCGTGCCGACGTTCTTCGGCACCTGGCGGGAGGTCCTGACCTTCGGCATGTTCACGGCGTTGTTCGCCGTGCTGTTCAGCGCTATCGCCTACGCCCTCTACTTTTATCGCCAGAGCCTCGAGCGCGCCCGTTCCGAGCAGGAGCTGAACCTGGCGCGCCGCATCCAGCGATCCTTCCTGCCGTCGCGGTTCCCCAAGACGCCGCGGTTCGATCTGCACGCCGTGAACATCAGCTCGAAGGAAGTAAGCGGCGATTTCTACGACGTCGTCGCCGCCGGCGACGGGACGATTCTGCTCGCGGTCGCCGACGTCTCCGGCAAGGGCGTCCCCGCGGCGCTGCTCACCTCGATGCTCCAGGCCTCGCTGCGCACTCAAGCGGGCAACGTGGCGTCGGTGTCGCGGATCCTCGGGAACGTGAATCGGCTCGTGTATCGCAACACCGTGGAGCAGCAGCAGGCGACCGGCCCCGCCGTCCAGCAGTTCGCGACGTTCTTCCTGGCCCTCGCCGACGAGCGCGGCGCACGGCTCAGCTTCTCGAACGCCGGGCACAACTTCCCCGTGGTCTATCGGCGCTCGGGCGAGCGCGTCACGCTCGAGCGCGGCGGCACGGTGATCGGGATCCTCGAGGACATCGAGTTCGAGGAGGGCGTCGTCGAGCTGCAACCGGGCGACCGGGTGTTGCTCTATACCGACGGAATCAGCGAGGCGGCGAACGAGTCGGGCGAGATGTTCGGCGAGGACCGCATCCACGCCTGCCTCGAGGCCCTGCCTGATTCGCTGTCCGCCCGCGAGATCGTGGACCAACTGATCGCTCGGGTGCGCGGCTTCCTCGACGGCGTCGAGGCGAACGACGACATGACGGTCATGGTGTTGCGGGTACTCGAGAGCGGCACCTCCGCGCCCCGCGCCTGAGGCTCGAGACTCCGCGCCGTTCCCTAGGGCTCGACCAGACCTCGAACCCCCACTGTTCTCGAGCCTCGACCGTTCACCCCCCTCGATCGACCGTTCATCCCGGCGGCTCTGGCCGGCTTCGCGTCTCGCGGTCGAAACTACCCATGTCACACGGACACCCACTCAAACCCCGGAGATCCACGATGTCGAACCTGCCTGCGAGCACGGACACGCCGCTCAAGGGACTGCTGCGGATCGCCTGGCGCCAGCCGCTGTGGGCGATCCCGTTCGCGCTGTTCTTCGGCCTGCTCAACGAATCGGGTCGCGGGCCGATCATCTACCTCTTGAGCTACAAGGTCGCGCTGGTGTTCGCCTACTCGATCGGGCTCGGGCTGTGGTGCGTGCGCTATTTCATCGCGCCGCGGATCGTGTGCGACGAGCCCGACCTGTCCGCAACGCGCGCGTTCCGGCTGGTCAGCACCTACCTGGCCGTCGCGGTGATCGCGTCATATGTCGCGGCGTACGTCATCCACTTGACGATCGTCCCCGGCTTCCTCGGCAGCGCACGCGCCGTGCTGATCTCGGGACTATTCACGCTGCTGTTCGCGTCGCTGTTTTCAGGCGTCAACGTCGCGATCGTCTTCTATCGTCAGGCCGTCGAGCGCGCACGCGCGGTCGAGACGATGCGCGCGGAGCTGGCGAGCGCCGAGCTGCGCGCGCTGCGAGCCCAGATCAACCCTCATTTCCTGTTCAACACGCTGAACTCGATCGCGGCGCTCATCCGGATCGATCCGGCGGCGGCGGAGGCGACCACCACCCAGCTCGCCGACGTGTTTCGCTACACGCTCCGCGCCTCGGACAGTACGCACACCCGACTGGGCGACGAGCTGGAGTTCCTGCGCGAATATCTCGCGATCGAGCGCACGCGGTTCAGCGAGCGGCTGCGGGTGACCGAGAGCGTCGAGCCCGGGCTTGAGGATCTCGCGGTGCCCGGGCTGCTGCTCCAGCCGCTGGTCGAGAACGCCGTGCGCTACGCGGTGTCGCCGCGCACCGAGGGTGGGACGGTCCAAATCGGCGCCCGCCGCGACGGCGAGCGGCTGCTCCTGACCGTCGCCGACGACGGTCCGGGCATCTCCGAGCAAGGCAGCGCCTCGGGCAGCGGCTTCGGGCTCCACTCCGTGCGCGAGCGGCTGCGCGCCGCGGGCCCACCCCACGAGCTTCGCATTCGTACCGGGCCCGGTCGCGGCACCGAGATCGAGATCATCCTCCCGGTCCGTACGGACTCGGGACGCGAGTCGAACCACCGCAACCTTTCTGGAGGTGCATCATGACGCTGTACCGATTCCTCACCGCAGCGTCGGTCGCCTTGGCGATCGCGGCTCCGGCGCAGTCCCGTCCCGTGGCGAACGATCCCCGCGAGGTCGGTGCGGCCCGCCGTGCGCTCGCCGATGCCGTGTCACGGGGCACGTTGCAGGACGTCTTGAGCGTGCGGGCCCGCTTCGTGGCGCTCGCCGCCGCCGGGCCGCAGTCGGCCTGGGCGCACTACTGGGTCGCGGTGTCCGACTGGCGCGCGGTGCCGCGGTTCGGCGAGCGGGCCGCGGCGCTCGCCGAGAAGACCCTCGACGAAGGTCTCGCCGAGATCGACCGCGCGATCGCCCTGCGGCCGGCCGAGGGCGAGTTCCACGCATTGCGCTCGAACCTGCTGGGCATGTCGCTCCAGTTCCACCCGGCGGCGATGATGACGATCGGTCCCGAGATCGAGGCAACGATGCAGCGAGCGCTGGCCGCTGCGCCGGACAACCCGCGCGTGCAGCTGCTCGCGGGGATCAACACGCTGAACAAGCCGGCGTTCGTCGGCGGGGGGGCCGACCGGGCGCTACCGCTGTTCCGCAAGAGCCAGCAGCTGTTCGAGTCGCCGGCCCCCGCGGACTCGACCAGCCCCGACTGGGGACGCGACGACGCGTGGTTGTGGGCCGGGCGCACCGCCATGAAGCTGGGCGACGCGGCGACCGCCCGGCAGTGTTACCTGAAGGCGCTCGAGATCACGCCGGGCCACGCCTGGGTGACGCACGCGCTGCTGCCCGAAGCCGACAAGGCCCTCGCCGACGGCGCGAAGTCGAGAAAGTAGGCGAACGATGCGCCTCCTGCTCGGGATCGCTGCGCTGGCCGCCCTAGCGTCGCCGCTCGCGGCCACGCCTGCCGCGGCGACCGTCTTGAGCGGCGCGGTCGTCGACGCCAACGGTAAACCGCTCGAATACGCCAACGTCGCCGTGCCCGGGCTGCACACGGGCGCGGTCGCCGACGAGCAAGGACGCTTCCGCCTCGAGCTCGCGCCGGGTCACTACGACCTCGTGATCAGCCAGATGGGCTATCGAGCCGCGAAGCGCGCGATCGACGTGGGCGAAGCGCAAGTCGAGCTGCGCGTCGCGCTCGCGGAAGAGCCGGTGCCGGTGAGCGAGGTGGTCGTCGCCGCGTCGTCGTTCGGCCGCGAGGGCAAGGGGGAAGGCGCGACGCTGCGACGCATGGACGTCTTCACGACGCCGGGCGGCGCGGCCGACGTGTTTCAGGCGCTGCGAGCCCTGCCCGGGATCAATGCGCCGGACGAGGGCGCCGCACTGTACGTGCGGGGCGGAGATCCGCACGAGTCGCTCGTTCGGCTCGACGGCGCGGAACTGGGACACCCGTACCATTACGAGTCCGCGTCGGGAGGCTTGTTCTCGAGCCTCGACGCCTACATGCTCAAGAGCGCCTTTTTCTCGACCGGCGGATTCGGCGCCCGCTACGGCGGCGCGCTTTCGGGCGTGCTCGACATCGACACACAGGACCCGTGGAACCTGCGCACGGTGAGCCTCGGCGCGAACCTCGTGGGCGGCGGCGCCTCGACGAGCTGGGCGCTGGTCCCCGACCGGCTGTCGTTCGTCGGCACGGGCCGCTTCAGCCGGCTGGACCTGCTCAGCCGCCTCTACGGCACGGCGCGGGACTACGTGTCGCTGCCGCGCAGCGCCGACGGCGCGGCGAAGCTGCTCTACCGCTACTCGTCGACCGGCCGGCTCAGCGTCATGGGGCTCGAATCGGGCGATGACGTCGAGGTCCGGAGCCAGCGCTTCAACTACGACGGCGTGTACGCGAGCCGCGGTCGCAACCGCGTGGGCATGCTGCAGTGGCAGCAGGCGGTGGCCAGCGTCGTGGCGTTGAACGGCAGCGTCTCGGTGCAGGGCTACGAGTCCGGAACTCGCTACGGCGTCCTGGACCGCTCGCAGCACGAGACGAACGTACACGCCCGGCTCGACGGTGGCTGGGAGGCGTCCCCGTACGGCCATCTGGGCTTCGGGGTGAGCCTGCATCGGCTGGGCTCGGAGATCACGGGTTCGTTCCCGGTCGACAGCACCGATTTCGGCCCGGGGGCGGCGGCGCGCCCCGCGGAGTCGCGGCCGCGGGCAACGGTCCCCGGCGTGTGGACGGAATACGAGTGGCGCGTGGTCGGTCCGATCTACGCCACGTTGGGCGCGCGCGCCGACTACACGACGACGTCCCACGAGTGGACGGCGGATCCTCGCACCGCGCTGGCGTGGCGCGTCGACCCGCGCCAGACGGTGCGGATCGCGGCCGGTCGCTACCACCAGCTGCCGGCCCCCGAGACGCTCGACCCCGTCTACGGCGATCCCTCTTTGCGGCCGACGCGGGCGGACCACCTGATCGCCGGCTACGAGTGGAAGGACGAGACCACGAACGCACGGATCGAGGCGTTTCACAAGGCCTATCGCGACCTGGTCACGAACTCGGCCACGAGCGGGTACGGCAACGACGGCTTCGGGTACGCCCGGGGCGTCGACGTGTTCCTGCAGCGCTCGCACGGTCGCGCGACGGGCTGGATCGGCTACGGCTACCTCGACACGCGCCGCAAGGAACGCGACGATCCCCGCGAGCTGCCGTCGGTGTACGACGTCCGCCACTCGCTGACGCTCGTGGGCTCCCTGCAGCTCACTGCGATCACCCTGGTCGGCGCGCGTTGGAGCTACTCCTCGGGGCGCCCGTACACGCCGGTGCTGGGCGGCGAGTTCGACGCCTCGAGCGGCCGCTGGTCGCCGGTCCTGGCGGAGAACCAATCCGGGCGGCTGCCCGACCATCGCCGGCTCGACGTCCGGTTCACGCGGCTGTTCTCGTTGCCGGCGACGGGCACGCTGCCCGCGAGCAGCGTGTGCGTGCTGTACGTCGAGGCGCTCAACGTCCTCGGCACCCGCAACGTGCTCGACTACGCCTACAGCCCCGACTATTCGCGACGCGTGACGATCGATTCGTACTTCAGCCGCAGCATGGCGGTGGCGGGATTCGCCCTAACGTGGTAATGCCAAGCCCATGACGGCGCCGCTCCGGATCCTGATCGTCGACGACGAGCCCCTCGCGCGTGCGCGGCTGCGGCGCATGCTCGATGGGCTCGACGGCGTGGCGGTGGCCGCCGAGGCGGGATCGGCAGAGGAGGCACGCCGGGTCCTCGAGACCCTCGCCGTGGACGTGCTGCTGCTCGACATCCAGCTCCCCGGCGAGGATGGCTTCGATCTGCTGCGCTCGCTGGGCCGGCGGCCGGCGGTGGTGTTCGTGACCGCTTTCGACCAGTACGCCGTGCGGGCATTCGAGGAGAACGCGGTCGACTATCTGCTCAAGCCGTTCGCCCGCGAGCGGCTGGCACACGCGATCGACCGCGCGCGCCGGGAGCTCGAGCGGCCCGAGGAACTGTCGCGGCGACTGGCCGAACTGCTGGGATCGCTGGACCGAGGGCGCGCCCCCTCACCCTACCTGGAACGCTTCGCCGTCCGCGTGGGGGCGCGCCAGGTCATCCTCAAGGCGGAAGAGGTGATGTGGTTCGGTGCCGAGGACAAGCTGGTGTTCGCCGCCACCGCCTCGGACCGCCACTACGTGAACTTCACGCTCGATCAGCTCGAGCGCAAGTTGGACCCGGCCCGATTCACGCGCGTGCATCGCGGAGCGATCGCGAACCTCGACTTCGCCGTCGCGCTTCGCCCCGGGTTCGCGGGCACCTACCGGCTTCAGCTCAAGGACGCCGCGCGCACCGAGGTCCCCGTGAGCCGAGCACGAGCCCGCATGCTCAGGGAGCGTCTCGGAGCCTGACGGGCGGGTCCCATCGAGCGCGCCTGCCGCGAGCCGCGGGCGGATTGCGGCAACCCCAACGCGCCGCTTGACCCATCACCCACCGCGCGATACAAGCGACGGACGCTGGACGTTCCCCGCCCACAGGCCGCTCTCGCCGAGGCCCGTCAAGTCCATGAACCGTCCCGTCTACAGCGCCGAGTTCCGGTCCCGACGCACGCAGAACTGGCTCGTCCTCGGCCTCACCTACGCGGCGATGTACATGGCACGCTACAACTTCCCACTGGCCAACAAGGCACTGTCCGACGCCTACGGGTGGGACAAGGCCAAGGTCGGAGCGATCATCTCGACCGCCACGCTGGTGTACGGCGTCGCCGCGCTGTTCAACGGCCCGATCGCCGACCGCTTCGGCGGTCGTCGCGCCATGCTCGTGGGCGCGGTCGGAGCGTTCGTGTTCAACGTGCTGTTCGGGCTGGGCGCCTACCTGCGCGTGCTGGGGACGGGGCCGCTGCTGCTCGGCTATTTCGCCACGATGTGGACGCTCAACATGTACTTCCAGTCCTACAGCGCGTTGGCGCTCATCAAGGTCAACGCGGGCTGGTTCCACGTCAGCGAGCGGGGCGTGTTCTCGGCGGTGTTCGGATCGATGATCCAGAGCGGTCGCTTCCTGGTGTTTCTCCTGCTCGCCACGCCGTTCGTCATCGCACTGCCCTGGGCCTGGCGGTTCTTCATCCCCGCGGCGATCACGGGCGTGATGGCGCTGCTCACGTTTCTCGTCGTGCGCGACACGCCCACCGACGCCGGCCTGCCGGCGTTCGACCCGCAGGACGCGACGAGCGGCGACACCGGAAGGGTGACGATCGCGTACGTCGCCCGGAAGGTGTTCACGAACCCGATCACGATCACCATCGCGATCGCGGAGTTCTGCACCGGATTCGTGCGCCAGGGCTTCGAGCAATGGTTTCCGCGCTACATGCAGGAGGTCCAGCACCTCGAGCTGTCGAACCCGGTGTTCCAGAAGAACGCCCTCGCGGTCGTCGCGGCCGGCGTCGTGGGCGCGTTCGTCGCGGGCTATGCTTCGGACCGCCTGTTCCAGCACCGTCGCCCCCCCGTCGCGTTCATCGGCTACGCGCTGCAGATCGTCTGCCTGATCGTCGTGTGGAAGGCCCCGGGGCTCACCGCCGTCATTGCCGCGTTCATGGTGAACTCGCTGGCGATCTCGATGGTGCATTCGATGCTGTCGGGGACCGCATCCATGGACTTCGGCGGCAAGCGAGCGGCCGCCACGGCCGCCGGCATGTTCGACGGGATGCAGTACATCGGCGGCTCGTTCGTGGGCTACGGCATGGGCCTGTTGCTGGAGCGCTTCGGCTGGGGCGCGTGGGGTCCCAGCATGATCGGCTTCGCGGTCCTCGGCGCCGTGCTGATGCTGGTCCTGTGGAACGCGCGACCGCGGACCCACGCCACAACCGACTCCGCCTCACCGGCGAGTTCGTCCCCCGGCGAAACACGCGAGCCGGCCGTCGTCCGCTGAAATCGCATCCGCGCCGCCGGCACCCATTGCCTGCGGCGCGGACACTCCGGCGTCACTTCGTCTGGTTGTGCTGCGCGTTGCCGCCCCACGCGTGCCAGCCCCTCGCGTCACGGTCGCCGGTCTTCAAGCAAATGAGCAGGCCGTTCGCGGTGCCGGTGTAGACGTTCCCCTCCGCCAGCGCGGGCTGGAACGCGATGGGCTGACGGAACGCGTAGGCAAACACCGGCGCGCCGTCGCGCTGTCGCAGCGAGACCAAATGCCCCTGCCCGCTGCACAGGTAGATGTTGCGCTCGCCGAGCGCCGGCGGCGCGAACACTTGTCCTGCGGCATCGATGCCGCGGCCGCTCGTTTCGGCCTGCCACCGCACCTTGCCGTCGCGAGCGTCGACGCAGTTCACCGCGCCTCCCTGAGCGTTGAGCACTTGGCCGTCGCGGTATGCGGCGCGCGAGCCCTGGTACGCCCAGCCGTCGGCCACCGAGCTCACGTTGAGGTGCTCGATCGGCGCCCCCGCGGCGTTCGCCGGCATGCCGCCGCCGAAGCCGACCGAGGCGTCGAGGCTCTTCGCCTGCTCGGCGGCGATCAGGGTCGACGACTTGGAACCAACGGTGAGGTATTCCGCGGCAGTCTGCACGGCGACCACGGTATCCGCGGCGACGGGGTTCGCGGCGGCCTGAGGCGCACCCGCGACGGTGCGCGACCCGCTCCCGGCGTCGCTGCGCAGCACCAGCGCCTCGTTCGAGCGAGTGCCCCGCATCCGCTTCACGGTCACGGCGTAGCGCCCTGCCGCCACGATCGGCGCGCTCGTCGCCTGGTTTCGCTCCATCGACAGGATCCGGCCGTCCCCGGCGTCGAGGCACATCGAGGTCCCGTCGAAGCAGGTGAGGTACACGCGTCGCCTGTCGATCACCGGCGCCGTGACCACCGCCGCGGGAATCGGTCGCACCCAGACGTGCTTCCCCGTCTCGAGGTCCGCGCACAGCAGCCGATGCTGCCACCGGTTCTCTTCCGCCGACGCCACCGGCTCGTGTGGAGCCGCCGTCGACGGAGCCTGTGTGACGCCCGGGCTCCTCGGCCCCGCGGGGAAGCCGATGAACAGCCGATGGTCGGCAATCGCGGGCTGACTCATGAGCGGATCGCCGAGCCATTCCTTCCACAATGTCCGGCCCGTGCGCGCCTCGACCACCATCACGGTGCAGCTCTCGGTGTTGAACGCGACGCAGCCGTCCTCGACGACGGCGGCGGTGGGCCCGTCGTCCTCGGTCGCGATCTTCCATCGCAGCGCGCCCGTGGTCGCGTCGAACGCGTAGAACTCGTGTGATCCATAGCCCCCCCCAACGAACAGCGAGCCGTCGGCGTAGGCGGGAGTGGCGATCGGGCGCTGTCCGGGGATGCGGACCACCCAGCCGTCGCGCCCGTCGGGGGTGCGAAATGCAGCGGGGGCGAGGTCCTGGCCAAGCCCGGGCAGGGTGACCGCCGTGGCGTGATCGAGCTGGAGCTTGATCCGATTCGAGGCGTGGTTCATGGCAACCCCTCCATGGGTGGGATTCGGGCTCGGCCCGGCGCCGGTCAAGCCGAGCACGAGCAGGACGGATGCGGCCCCTGACGAGGTGATTCCAATGCGTTGCATGGCTGCCCTTTCGGCGAGCAGCCGGCCCCCGCGTGACGCGTGCCGCCACTCGCCCCCGGATGACTTCCTCAACCCGGTGCGGGCGCGCGGTCCACGGAGGGAGCGGAGGGGCCCGAAGCGGGCGCCGCGTCAGCTCGCAGCCATTCTACCGCCGGCGGCCAGCGACTATTCCAGGAAGAATTTCCGGGGGCCGACGGGCGACGGACTCTCCGGCCAGCTCCGACGTACGGCGGCGCTCGGCGCGAGTCAGGAAGTAGACTGCCACGAGGATGAATCCCGCCGACACCCAGTCCTGGGCCGACGGCAGCTTCTGCCGGAACGTGAGCCACAAGAGCAGCGTGGCCGCGGTGCCCGCGAGCAGCGACGTCAATCGGTTCACGAGCCCCGCGAACGTCGCCGTGCGGCCCTCGAACATGAAGATGAACACCGAGAAGAACGCCACCAGTGCGTAGGGGATGCCCGCGAGTAGCGCCGCGGGATCCGGGTGCGCGGCGGCGCGGCTGAATTCGAGCACCCGTGGGTCGCGCCATCCGAACATCGTCGGCGCCGCCACCACGAGCGTTCCCACGAGCAGCATGGTGGCGGTCGCCGAGATCTGCTCCACGGCGAAGAATCCGCGGTTGTCGAGCCGCACGCCGCGCCCGCGTGTGTTCTTGTAATAGTTCATGATGTAGATCCGTGCGGCGTAAGCCACGATGTAGCTGCCGAGGATCGTCATCGCCGCCGCGTTGTGCAGGAAGTCGAAGCTACCCTTGGCCGCGCCGGGGCGATAGCCCGACCATGAGGGCGGCGTGAAGCCGTGAGCGTCGAGAGCGTCCTCGAGCGGCAGCAGCAACACGTTCGTCGCCACGGCGAGCAGCGCGAACACGACCGCGACGTTCTCTTCGCCGTAGACCCGACGTCGAAGAATCCCCTGCCGAATCTGGATCTCGTCCACCAGGCGGCTGATGACGATCACGCTCCCTCGCATGATCACCATCGCGACCATCACGGAGATCGGCAACGAGTACATCAGCGTCGTGGTGGGAATGACCACCGCGGTGCAGACTCCGGAGGGGACGATGTACGCCGCCTCGACGGGAACCTTGAACCCGCCCACGGTCACGGACCGGTTCGAGGTAGTTGCGAGGCGACCGATCCAACCCAATGCCAAAACGACGGCTACACACAGCAGCGCACTCGCCGCCGTGTTGTTGAACAGGTAGGTGAACTCCCCCATCTTGGGAAGGCGGAGGGCAGTGAAATACTTCACCAGGACGCCGGTGAGAACGTACGAAACGAAGTACCCGGCGCACAGCTGGACGAGCTGAGACGTCGTCGCCGAGGTGGGCCTGCTCACGAGAGGATCCCCATGAATGGCGATGATCTCGCCGATTCAGGCATTTCGGCAACCCGAGCCTTGCGCGTCTCGGCTTCGGACCGCCGCAGGGTGCGACGCTCGACCCTCCGCCCGAGGAGCCGTTGGGTCCGTCGTCCGCGGCCGGTTCGCGTGGCGCTAGGGCGTATCGGTTCCCAGCCGCTCGGCGCCGGCGTAGACGTTCATGCGCCCTTCGCGCAAGAAGCCGATCAGCGTCATTCGAGCCGCCTCGGCAAGCTCGACCGCAAGTGAGCTGGGCGCGCCCACCGCGGCGAGCATCGGGATGCCGGCGCGGGCGGCCTTGAGCACGATCTCCGCCCCCGCCCGCCCGCTGACCCACAACACTCCCACCCCCACCGGGTAGCGGCCCTGGTCCAACAGCGCGCCCGCGATCTTGTCCACGGCATTGTGGCGGCCCACGTCCTCGCGCAGCAGCTCGGGCACCAGGTCCGCTCCCGCGAACGCCGCGGCATGCAGACCGCCGGTGCGAGCGAACCCTGCCTGCGCGAGGCGCAGCCGTTCGGGCCAGCTGAGCAGCGCGGGTGAGGCGACGCGAAACCCGGAGTCGACGGGAACGAGGCCCGCACGCAGCGATTCGAGATGCGCCCGACCGCACAATCCGCACGCCGACGTCGCGGCGAAATGCCGCTCCAGCCGCGCCCAGTCCACCGGGGTGCCCGGCGCGAGCGACACGTCGACGCGGTCCGGCTCGTCCGCGCACGCCGCGGGACACTCGACCAGCTCGCGCACCTCCGCCAGCGAGCGAACGACGGATTCGGCCGCGAGAAACCCCAGCGCCAGCTCGCGGTCGTGACCGGGAGTGCGCAGCGTCACGACCAGCGGCTGGCCGTCGATGCGAATCTCGAGCGCTCGCTCGACGGCCAACGCGTCGTCGAGGACCGACGCGCCGTCGCGCGTCACCCGCAACACGCGGCGCGTGGTGACCTGATCGGCCGGCATCACCGCGACCGCCTCGCGTCAGACCTTTGGATGATCGGTGCGCGTCGCGAACGTGCCGTCGGGCAGCGGCACGAGCGTGTAATCGCCGAACATCGACGGCGACTCAGCCTGCAACAGTCGCAGCACGGCGACGGCAACCTTGCGGATCTCGACCTCGGCGTGCTCGCTGCCGCGCAGCTCGATGAAGTGACGAAGCGCGCGCGCGTTGCCCGTGACGAAGATCTTGGTTTCGGTGGCGTTCGGGAGCACCGAGCGAGCCGCCTGGCGCGCCAGCTTGCGACGCAGCGTCTTGTCGGATTCGCCGGCGTACTTTTCCTGCAGCCCTTGGACCAGCCGGTCATACGCCGCCCGCGCCGCGTTCATCGCTTCGGCCCACACCGTGTGCAACTCGGGATCGGCGGCGATCGCGTCGGGCTCGACGCAATCCGAGTCGGACTCGTCGACGTAACGCTGCGACAGCTGGGAGTACGAGAAGTGGCGATGGCGGATCAGCTCGTGAGTGAACGAGCGCGAGACCCCGGTGATCAGGAAGCTCCACACCGCATGCTCCAGCACCGAGCCGTGCCCGACATCGACGATGTGGCCCAGGAATTCGCGATTCGTCTTGCGGCCCTTCCCGTACGACATGTAGCAGACCCGCCCGGCGATCTCCGCCAGTCGCTCGCCCCCCACCTCGGAGTCGGTGCTCCAAGCGACTCCGTGATCACCGAGGAACTTCTCCACTGCCGCCGCGTCGACGGTCTGCCGCCCGACGAGGTAGACCGACGGCTCGCGCACGATCCGAAGCGGTCTTGCTTCGGTCGCCTGGGTCGCACTCATCCGCGTCCTCCTCGTGCCGCCGTGACGATGGGATCGAAACTCCGCGTCGCCGCACTCTAGCACCGCGGCACGCGACGCGTCAGCTCGCGCGGCGCGCCTCGTCGCGGACCATGGCCATGACGCGATCGACCTCCTCGTCACGCGTGTAGAAGTGCGGTGCGAGGCGAAGTCCAACGCCGGGCCGGAAGTCGAGCAGCACGTCCTGTTCGAGCAGGGCATGGCACACCCGGTCGGCGTTCGGCACGTCGACGGCGACGGTGCCGCCCCGATGCGCCGCCACGCGCGGCGATGCGACGGGCATGCCGAACTCGTCGGCCCAGCCGAGCATGCGCTCGGTCTGGCGCAGGGACTTCTCCCGGATCGCTCGAACACCGACCTTCGACACGATGCGGTACCCGGAAGCCGCTGCCGCGATCGACGGAATGCCGGGCGTCCCCGTCCAGAACCGACGCGCACCGGGGTGCCAGCGCATCGACCCCGAATCGAACGCGAACGGCGCATCGTGCGCCATCCACCCGGTGAACGCCGGCGCCAGAATCGACCGCACGCGCGGACTGACGTAGAGATACCCCGCACCCGGACCCCCGCACAGCCACTTCACCGAGCCGCCCGTGAGCAGGTCGACGCCGAGCGACTGCACGTCGAACGGCACTGTGCCGACGGACTGATAGGCGTCGACGAGCGTCAGCGCCCCGGCCTCGCGGGCGCGTGTCACGACGGGCGCCAGATCGAGCAGCTGCGAGGTCCGGAACAACACGTGCGAGATCGCGACGACCGCGGTGCGCGAGTCGATCGCGTCGACGATGTCGCTCTCGGCGATCGTGCGGCCGCGGCGCGGGCGCACCCGGACGACCTCGACGCCGCGCCGCGTCAGCCCCTCGTAGAGATAGAGCATCGAGGGGAAGTCCTCGGCGGTGCACACCAGCCGGTTGCGCGGCAGCAGGAACTCGATGGCCGACAGCGCCACGGCCTGGGCGGTGGTGCAGTTCTCGTGCATGCTCACCGTGCCCGGCGGCGCGTTGAAGAGGGCTCCCAACTCGTCGCCGACTCGGGTCGGCAGCTCGAACCACTCCTCGTCCCACGCGCGGATGCCGCGCTCACGCCACGTCGACCCATAGCGCTCCAGCGCCATCCCGACGCCGCGCGGCATGGCGCCGAGCGAATGCGAGATGAAATGCAGCACACGATCCAGGCCGGGAAACTCCTCGCGCCAGGCGATCAGCGGGTCGGCGACCGAGGCGGGCTGAGGGCTCATCGACCGCTCCCCCCGTGGACGCGCGCCGCCGCGGGCGCCAGCACGCGCCGCGCCGCGTCCGCCGGATCGGCGGCGCGTTCGACGTGGTCGAACAGCCGCTCGGGGACGAGGTCCGGGTCGCGCAGCGCATCCAGGAATCGCTCCCAGTGTCCGCCGAGCAGCACGATCGGTGCCTGTGATCGACCGCGCACGCTCACCAGCGTCCAGGTCAGGAACAGCTCGGTGAGCGTGCCGATGCTGCCGGGCAGCACGACGAATCCGGCGGCGCGCTCGATGAGGTGCTCGAGACGCGAATAGAGGCGGTCGGTGTGCACCCGCTCCTTGACCCAGCGGTTCACCGGACCCCGGTGCTCGAACAGCTCGACCGTGACGCCGATCACGTGCCCTCCCGCCTCGTGAGCGCCCTGCGAGCACGCCGCCATCGCCCCGTCGTAGCCGCCGGTCATCACCTCGGCGCCGGCGAGCGCCAGCTCGCGGCCGAGGTCGAACGCCAGGGTCCACGCGGGCTCTCCGGGACGCACGGTGCTGCTTCCGAACACGGCGATCGACGGGCGAGAGCCGGACATCGGACCTCCGGAGGAAGGCGAGGGTGGCGGGAAGCCCGCGGGATTCAGGGACGCGCGGGCGGCGCCGCCGCGCGGGCATTCTCGCACGCGGCGGGCCCGATCGGCCAGCGAACGCTATAATGATTGTGGCGTCCATGTCCTCCACCACCCTCACTCGCGGCACCGATTCGACCCGATGGAACCGACGATGAGCAGTGCACCCGCGCCCCCCGTTCTGGTGCTGCGCGACGCGGCGCGGCTCCGCGAGGGTGACGGCGCCCGGTTTCGCATCCCCGATCAGGGGCGCGAACGCGACGCCTTCGCCGTGAGGTTTCGCGGCACGCTCGTGGCCTACCTCAATACCTGCCGGCATCAGGGGCTGCCGCTCGACTTCGGCGACGCGCACTTCTTCGACGACGCGTACGATTCCCTCGTGTGCTGTCAGCACGGCGCGCGCTACGACCCCTTGACCGGAGTCTGCGTCGCCGGCCCGTGCGTCGGCGCGCGGCTCACGCGCTTGCGCCTCGAGGAGAAGGACGGCGCGTTGTGGTGCACCGGCCGCTTCGGAGCCGACGATGCGGCGTGAAGCGACCCCGATGCGCGGCGTGCGGTTCCGCGCGCACGGCTGGAGCCGCGTCTTCCTCGCGGTGGGGATCACCGGCACGGCGCTCGTGGGCAGCCTCCACGTGCCCGGCGCGGCGAGCCGAAGCTTCGGGGGCGCGGGCATCTTCTGCGACAGCTGCCCCGACCCCACGGTCCACACCTTCGGGATCGAGTTCCGGCACGGCGATCTGTGGACACTGAGCTATGACGGCACGCTGACTCGACTCCATGATTGCCACCCGGCGGAGGTCATCTCCGTCCAGGGTTTCCGTGGCCTGGCCAGCGGACTCGGCTGGGACAGCCGACGTGACCTGTTCGTCGTGGCCGACGCCGTGCTCGAGCAGATCGACGTGATCGACCTGCGGGGCAACCTCGTCCGCCAATTCCCCGCACCGGGTTCGGGTTCGGTCGGGGCGGCCTACGACCCGACGCGAGACGTGTACTGGATCACGGACTTCGAAACGCAGTCGCTCTACGGGCTCGACGCGGCGACGGGCACCCTGCTCTCGAGCTTTCACCTGACGCGCGCCGTGCGGATCGCGGGCGCCGCCTACGATGCCGCCCACGACGCGGTGATCTACCAGGACCGCATCTTCGACACAAAGGGCTATCTGGCGTCGTGCACCACGGGAGCGGTGCTGGACTCGTTCCCGCTGCCTTACCTGGGGCTGAACGGCTGGTGCGACAACTCGCTCGCCGCAGATGGCTCGCTATGGATCAACGAATGGGATGTGCAGCAATCGTATTGCGTCGACCGGCACTTGACCCCCGTCCGCCGCATGACGTGGGGCGGACTCAAGCGCGTCTATCGCGAGTGACCGAGGGCCGCCGGGAACCGCGGCCGGAGCGGGCTCGCGAGCGGTGTGGGTGCGGCCGTCAGTTCCCCGGACGGTTGACGTTTCGCAACACCCCCGGGTCGTCGACGTCGAGGTAGCCGACCAGTCGCGCACTGCGGCGCACCGCGTCGCTCAGGTCGCTGGCCTGCCGGTCCGCAGCGATCGCCGCGGCCAGCGCCGGAGACAGCGCGAGGGGGTGGCCGCGGCGCTTCTTGTGGCGCGGCACAAGCGCGTAAGCAAAGGCGCGGCGTTCGGCGGACGTGCGGCACGCGCCCAGCGCCTGCTCGAGCACCGCCGCCAGCTCTCCCACCGTCGCCGCGCTCACGCTCGGGTGGTCGACGGGCAGCACGATGACGCCCTTGGGTTTCAGCTGCAGCGCCGAACGCAGGCCCACCTGGACCGACGACAGCATCCCGGACTTCCAGCGGGGATTGCGTTCGAAGTGGACCTCGAAGCCGTCGGCTCCACGCCGGTGCGCCGCGGCCAGCTCGAGGCGCAGCCCGCCGGCCTCGGCAAGCTGCGTGAACTCCTCCTCGACCGCCTTCTGGATCGCCGGACCGTTCGCCCCCAGCACCGCGACCACGCTGTTGCATGCGCTCCACAGATGGCGAACACCGATCGACATGTACGTGGCGCGGCCTTCACGCGCCAGCGCCTTCGCGGACTTCATCCGCGTGGACGCACCCCCCGCCAACAGCACCCCGACCATCATCGGGCCTCCACCTCGGGTGACCGGGCCGCCGTGGCCCGTGGTGTCCGACGCGATCCCTCGTGCCGGTGGGGCGGAGCGCCCGCCAATCCCAAGTCCACGCCTCGCCGCGCGGCGATCAGCTCGGCCATGACGCTCACCGCGATCTCCTCCGGCGTCGCCGCGCCGATCGCCACGCCCAGCGGGCTCCTGAGCCGTGCCACCGCCGTATCGTCGAAGCCCTTCGCCTTGAGCCGCATCGCGAACTTCCGTTGCTTGGCAAGGCTCCCCACGAGTCCCAGGAAACGCGGCGGCCGCCGCAACAGGCGCTCGATCAGACGTTGGTCGAGCGCGTGCGCGTGCGTCACCACTACCGCGTAGTCCTCGGGACCGGGCGACGTCGCGCGCACGTATTCGTCGGGGTCGCGGCACACGACGCGCACGCCCGGCATCCGAGTCGGATCGGCCCACTCGGGCCGGTCGTCCACCACCGAGACGCGGAACCCGCAGCCTACCGCCACCAGCGCGAGCGCGCGGCCGATGTAGCCGGCGCCGAACACGACCAGCAGCGGCGGCGGCTCGAGGATCTCGACGCGCACGGTCATTTCGCCGCCGCAGCACATGCCCAGCTCCTGCGTGAGCTGCCAGCGCAGCGTGCGCTCGCCGTCGCCCGCCCCGAATTGCTCGCGCGCCGCGGCCAGCGCCGCGAGCTCCAGCGCGCCGCCGCCCACGCTGCCGCAGGTCTCCCCATTCTCGGCGCACAGCATGCGCGCCCCGGCTTTGCGCGGCGTCATGCCGTGCGTCTCGGAGACCGACACGAGGGCGATCCGGCGGCCGTCGCGCCGCCAGCGGGCAAGCGTCTCCCACACGTCGGGCTCGCCGAGCCGCTGGAGCTCCGCCAGAGCATCGCGCTCGGGTCGGGGGGTGAAATCCTCGGGGTGCTCGATCATGCCGCGGCGGCCTCCTTCACCGCGCGGCGAACGAACACCGGCACCATGGCCCGCCGATAGTCCTGGTCGTAGGCCACGCTGATCAACGGCTGACACTGGCGCCGCGCCAGCTCACCGAGCGCGTTCGCCACCTCGTCGTCGAGCAGCCGGCCGCGCACGATCTCGTCGACGCCGTGGACCGTTCGCGGTTTCGCCGCGATCGCGCTGACGACGAGTCGCGCCCACTCGCACACGCCGTTCACACGCGCAGCGAACGCCACCGACAACATCGGAAAATCGATCGCGGCGCGAGGCCGCAGCTTCTGGTAGCCGGTACGCAGTCCCCGCGCCGCCGCGGGGACGAACAGCCGGGTGACGACGTCGCCCGGCTGCAGCACGTTGTTGTGCACGCCGTCGGGAACGAAGAACTCCTCGACGCTCAACGTGCGCCGGCCGCTCCGGTTCGCGACTTCGACCTCCGCGCCGAGCGAGATCAACACCGGCGCGACGTCCGACGAATGCGCCGCGACGCACCGCCGCCCCTGCGGGACGACGTGGCACAGCGTTCCGGTCTTCTTGAGGCAGAAGCCGAGTGCCTCGCGCCAGAAATAGGTCTGGTTGTAGTACGTACAGCGCGTGTCGAGGCATAGGTTGCCGCCGATCGTCCCCATGTTGCGCAGCTGCGGCCCCGCCACCAGCCCGGCCGCGTGAGCCAGCGACGGGAATTCGGCTCGAATGCGCGGGTCGTCGGCGATCTCAGTCAGGGTCAGGAGCGGGCCCAAGTGCATGCCGTCGGCTTGGTGACGAACATAACGCAGCTCCGGAACCCGACCAATCGCAACGACATACCGTGGCTCGTGAAGCCGATGCTTTAGATTCGGGACGGCGTCGGTCCCACCCGCCAGGATCAGACTCTCGGCGCCGTGCTCGCTCAGGTGGTCGAGCAGCGCTTCGAGCGTCGCCGGCCGGACCCACGCGAATCGGGGCAGCGTCAGCACGGCGTCACCCCTTGACTCGCGGGCCGCGACGAACGCGGGAACGAGCGACCGGATCCCGGGGCGCCCGCGTCGCGCCGCCCACGCCGCCGGCGGCCGCGGCGAGGTCCGGCTCGGCG
>JACXTT010003611.1_pt1 | contig 23638 bp, 21 predicted proteins | sample 9270951 | NCBI WGS metagenome assembly JACXTT01 (sample SAMN15532306, study PRJNA645909) | rock metagenome | isolation source: weathered quartz diorite | place: Puerto Rico | collected 2017-06-21
GGATGCGCCCGGCGCCGCTTGCACCGCGCACTCCTTCGTCCAGAAGGTGCTCGTGCTGATCTTGTTCGAGCTGCGTTCGGTCTTGAGGCATTCGAGCTGCACCTTGAAAGCCTCGCCCGCACTCACCCCGCGATCGAACTGGATGCTGCCCTGCAGCGGCCCGCCCGCGCGCGGAGTGGCGGTGAGCACGTTCAGCGTCCCGGCCCCGTGCCGCAGGTAGCCCATCGTGGAGTTGATGGCGTACCAGAGGAGGAGCACGCCGACGAGCGGGAAAAGCAGGATGACGAGGGCCAGCCATTCGCCCCGGCGCAGCGCATCGGGCACGAACGCGAACGCGATCGGCATCGAGAGCCCGTTCCAGAAGATCGCGAAGATCCATGCGCCGGCGAGGCTGCCGCGCACATCCGACCTGACGGTCCTCGCCGCGGCAGGAGCGGGAGCCGCTTGCGGCTTCGTCTTCTCCTTGCCGGAATCGCGCAACATCCCCGGCAGCATCCACAGCGCGCCGAGGCCGACGCCGCCGAAGCAGATCGCAAAAGGCACGAACAGCAGCACCTGCTTCCAGCGGACGTTGCGATCGATCACCGCCTCCGACGGATTCGCGGCGTTCACGTAGACGGTGATCGGCCGGTGCTTGTCGAAGGCCGTGCGCACCAGCTCGCTCATGTCGCCCTGCCACGAGTCGATGTTGTCGCTGCCGCCCAGCCGCTCGAGACCCCAGCGGTCGCTCTCGTAATCGCGCCCCTCGAAGCGGTAGCGATAGCTCCTCTCGCTCACGGCGACGGCTTGCACCGCGGTCCAGTCGCGCGCCCTCACGCCGTCGTAGAGCATCGTGACGATCTCGTACGTCGCGAACACGCCGGTGCCGCCGAACATGAGGATCACGACGAGCAGGACCACGGCGGCGCCGAGCTTGGCTTTCATGGCGACACCAGCGATCCGATGACCTGCAGCGCGACGAAGAGGCCGACGGCGATCATCGCGAGCTTCTTGCCTTCCGGCACGAGATCGGCGAAACGAGCGATCGTCTCCTGCTGCTGCGGCGTGAGCTGCTTGAGGATCGCCTTGTGCTGCGCGCTGAGCTTCGACGCGCTGCCGCTCACGCGCCCGAGCATGCGCTCGATGCTCCGGACGATCGGGGGATCCGCGGAAAGGGTCGCGCGTGGCGCGGCGGCGGTGGAGGCCATCGGGCGTTGCACCGGCGCCGGCGCCGGCACGAAGACGCGCATGTCGCCTTCGTCGCGCGCCTCGCCGCCGCCGGCAAGGCTGCGGAAGCCCCGGCTCGAGCGCCACAGCTCGCCCAGGCCGAAGATGATGAAGAATGCCGCCGCCGCGCCGACGATCGGAAGCGCGCCGATCGCCATGCGGGCGAATTCGGTCGCACGCGGCACGAATTCCTCCGCTTGCGCGGCCCATTGCATCGCGGCGATCCGGTCCTCGAACGCGAGAACGCTCCATGCCGCGACGATACCGCCGGCGCCGAGCATCGCGAGGCCGGTCACCAACCGCAGCAACGCGGACACGAGCGGAAACCCGGCCGCTTCGCCGACGGAGCCGACGCCCGCCGCCGCGACGACGACGGCGATCGCGCCGACGACGTGTCGGTTCTCCAGCGCGTAATCGGTCAACGCCTGGCTGAACGGCAGCGCTTGCGTCGCGTCGAGCGAGAGGCTCCGCGCGCGCGCCGGATCGTCGTTTCCGATCGCCAGCCACAGCCCGAGCGCGCCGGCCAGGGCGAGCAGCACGATCCCGAAGAAGAGCGCTCCGGCGTCCGGAGCCGAGCGCGCCACTCTAGTTCCTCAGCGGCTTGCCGTTCTTGAGCATGAACTCGATGCGCTCCTGGGTCTTCGGCGTCTTCGCGAGCGCGACGAAATGCTTGCGCTCGAGATCGAGCAGCCACTTCTCGTCCACGGTGCTGCCCGGATCGACCTCGCCGCCGCAGAGGACTTCCGCGACGCGCGACGAGATGTCGTAGTCGTGGTCCGAGATGAAGGCGCCCTCCTTCATGTTGACGAGCATCATCTTGAGTGTCGCGATGCCGGTGTCGCCCGCAACCGGGATCTCCGGCGGCGCGAGGGGCGGACGCACGCCCGATTCCGCCATCGCCCGCGCCTGCTGCTTCGCGACGTAGAGGAGCTCGGCCGGGTGGAAGACGACGATGTCCGACGCCTTGAGATAACCCATCGCGCGCGCTTCCTCGGCGCTCTTCGAGGTCTCCGCCATCGCAACCTGCTTGAAGACGCGCTGCAGCTCCGCGAACATGTCGCCGCCCTTCGCCCACGCGGCCGTGCGCTCGGCGAGCTCCTTCAGTCCGCCACCGGCCGGAATGAGGCCGACGCCGACTTCCACGAGGCCGATATAGCTCTCGAGCGCCGCGACCGCACGCTGCGAGTGCATCACGAACTCGCAGCCGCCGCCGAGCGCCATACCCTCGACCGCGGCGACCGTCGGCACGAGGCTGTACTTGAGCCGCTGCGACGTCTGCTGGAAAAGCGCGACCATCTTCTCGAAGTCGTCGAAGCGCCCGGCCTTGAGCGACTCGATCGCGGCCTTCAGGTTCGCGCCCACGGCGAACGGTGCGTCGTGCCAGATCACGAGCGCGTCGAAATTCTTCTCCGCCTCGTCGATGGCTCGGTTGAGGCCCAGCAGCACTTCGGTGCCGAGCGAATGCATCTTGCTCTTGAAGGAGACGATCGCGATGCGGTCGCCCTGGTGCCACATGCGCACGCCCTCGTCTTCGAACACCGTGGTGCCGCGATCCGCGGGCTTTTCACCGATGACCGTTTCGGGAAAGAGCTGGCGTGCGTACACCGGCAGCTTCGAGCGCGGCACCATCTTGCCGCTCTCGGCCGAATACGAGCCCTCGGGCGAATGCACGCCCGTGCGCCCGTCGGTGACCCACGCCGGCAGCGGCGCCTTCGCCATGGTCTTGCCGGCGGCGATGTCCTCCTGGATCCACTTCGCGACCTCGCGCCAGCCCGCGGCCTGCCACAGCTCGAAGGGTCCCCGCGCCCAGCCGAATCCCCAGCGGATCGCGAGGTCGACGTCGCGCGCGCAATGCGCGATGTCGGCGAGGTGCACCGCGACGTAGTGGAAGAGGTCGCGGAAGATCGCCCACAGGAACTGCGCCTGCGGGCTCGACGAGGCGCGCAGTCTTGCGAGCTGGTCGCCCGGATTCTTTTCTTTGAGGATCGCCTGCACCTCGGCCGCGACCTCGCCCGCGCTCGCGCGATAGTCCTGTTTCGCGAGATCGAGCACGAGGAAGTCCTTGCCCTTCCTGGTGTAGATGCCGGCCTTGGTCTTCTGGCCCAGCGCGCCCTTCGAGACCAGCGCCGCGAGCCATTCCGGCGCGCGATAGAACGCGGCCCATGGATCCGAAGGCAGCGTGTCGCCCATCGTCTTGATGACGTGCGCCATCGTGTCGAGGCCCACCACGTCCGCGGTGCGATACGTCGCGCTCTTCGCGCGCCCGATGCCGGGACCCGTGAGCGCGTCGACCTCGTCGAAGCCGAGCTTGAACTCGAGCGTATGGTGCATCGTCGCGAGCATCGAGAAGACGCCGACGCGGTTGGCGACGAAGTTCGGCGTGTCCTTCGCGCGGATCACGCCCTTCCCCAGCGTGGTGGTGAGGAACGTCTCGAGCCGGTCCATCACGCCCGGATCCGTCTCCGCGGTCGGGATCAGCTCGACCAACCGCATGTAGCGCGGCGGATTGAAGAAGTGGATGCCGCAGAAGCGTTTGCGCACGTCGGCGGGAAGCGTCTTCGAGAGCTCGGTGATGGAAAGACCGGACGTGTTGGACGCGAAGGTCGTATTCGGTCCGAGATGCGGCGCGACCTTCTCGAAGAGCGACTTCTTCCAGTCCATGCGCTCGCTGATCGCCTCGATCACGAGATCGCAATCCTCGAGAAGCGCGAGATGCTCGTCGTAGTTCGCGGGCGTGATCTGCTTCAACGTCGCGGCGGTCGCCGCCGGCGCCGGGTTCGCCTTGGCGAGGGCGTCGAGCGCCTTCTTCACGTTGGCGTTCTTGTCCTTGCCCTCTGCGGCCAGCTCGAAGAGGAGCGGCTTCACGTTCGCGTTGGCGAGGTGCGCCGCGATCTGCGCGCCCATGACCCCGGCGCCGAGCACCGCCGCCTTGCGGATCAGGATGCGCTGCGTGCGGTCGGCTTCTCCGCGCGCGGGTGAAGCGCCGCGATCCTGCGACTGGCGCACGCCGGGTTGGACGGTGATGTCGGTCATGTCAGGCCTCCTGGAGGGCGTCGGGAACGAGGCGTGGCTGCCGCCGTTCGTCGACCGCGACATAAGTGAGCTGGGCTTCGGTGACTCTTACGGCCTCGGGCTTGCCGGTGCGCCCGCGCTGCGCGAAGACTTCCACGTCGACCGTGATCGACGTGCGTCCGACCTTGAGCACGCGCGCGTAAAAGCTCACGAGGTCGCCGACGAAGACGGGTTCCTTGAAGAGAAACGAGTTCACCGCGATGGTGACGACCGGCCCCTGCGCGCGCGCCCAGGCGGGAATGCTTCCGGCGATGTCGACCTGCGCCATCACCCAGCCGCCGAAGATCGTGCCGTGCGCGTTGGTGTCGGCCGGCATCGGCACGATGCGGAGCACGGGCTGCTCTCCCTCGGGGAGCTTGGTCATCATGCGGAGCGCGTTGGAAGGGGCCGGAATTCAAACGAGCGTTTGAATTCTACCTCCGTTTGCGTTTTCGCGTTTGGGTTGCGCCTCGCCGCGGAGCCAATCGAGCGCCTGGCCCCAGAGTGGATCGCGGCAGCGCTCGTTGAAGAAGCCGAAGTGGCCGATGCGCTTCTGGCCGACGTCGCGCGGATGCACGTGGCGGCGAGTGACGTTCGGATACGATGAGTGCAGATAGTCGATGCCGGGCTTCGTGTTGATGTTGTCGTCCTCGAATGAGATCGAGAGGATCGGCGTCTTGAAACAAGCATAACGTTCGCGCCATCCCGGTTCGTTGAGGTGGTACTCGGGATCGAGGCACCAGCGGCGCCACTGCCAGGTCACGCCGCGCGGAAGATCGCCGACCGCCCGGATCGTTCGGCCCGGGAAATAGCCGAAGAGCGGCGTGAGCAGCGGCATGTACACGAACCACAGCATGCGCACGAGAACCGGCATGCGGTCGTTGAACTTGTAGTAGCCCGATCCCGCGGTGATGTGGAGCGCGGCGCGCACGCTCGCGTTGCCGGGCGTCACGCCGATGAGCTGGCCGCCGAGGCTGTGGCCCATGTAGAGCAGCGGCAGCTCCGGCGCCATCGCACGCGCTTCGCCGAGCATCGCGGCGAGATCGCGCTCGGCCCAATCGGTCACGGTGACATCCGTGCTCGGAACCGCGTAATCGAACGTGAGCACGTGGATTCCGTTCGAAGCGAGATAGCGCGCGAAGGCCGCGTAATACTCCTGGCGCACCGCCATGGCGCCCGCCAGGAGCAACGTCGCCCACGCTTTCCCTTCGGCGGGAAAGCGCGTGGGGCGCCGCTCGATCAGATCGAGTCCCATCCGGAGTCGGCTTCGAATCGCAGCCCATGGCGCGCCTTGAGCTCGGCCATGATGCGCAGCCACTCCTGCTTGCCGCGCGCGCGGATGGTCTGGATCGGGCCGCCGCGATGCGGCGCGAAACCGGTGCCGAAGACCATGCCGGCGTCGCAGAGATCGGCGTCGGCGACGATGCGCTCGCGCAGGCACGCGACGGCTTCGTTCAATGCGGGCAGCACCATGCGGTCGGCGAGCGGCTTCAGGTCCAGCGTGCCGGGGCCGCTCGTGCTTTTCTGCGGCTTGCCTTTCACCCACTTGTAGAAACCTTCGCCGGTTTTCTTGCCGAACTTCTTCGCCTCGACCAGCGACTGCAGCTTCTTCGGGATCGGGAAGCCGGGCTTCGCGAGCTCCTGTCCCACGGCCCAGCCGATGTCGAGCCCCACCATGTCGGAGAGCTCGATCGGACCCATCGGCATGCCGAAATCCTTCGCGGCCGCGTCGATGGTCTCCGGCGGAATGCCTTCGTCGACCATCAGCATCGCTTCGTAGAGATACGGCGAGAGCACGCGGTTCACGAGGAAGCCGGGCGCCGACTTGCACGGCAGCGGCAGCTTGTCGATCTGGCGCGCGAACGCCTGGCCCGCGGCCATCACGTCGGGCGCGGTCTGCGGTCCCTGCACGATCTCGACCAGCATCATCTGCGCGACCGGATTGAAGAAGTGCAGGCCCACGAGACGCTCGGGGCGCGCGATGACGGGTGCCAGCTCCTGCAGCGGAATCGACGACGTGTTCGAGGCGAGGATCGCGGTGGGCTTCATGTGCGGCTCGATCTGCGCGAAGAGCTTGCGCTTCACTTCCGGGTTCTCGACGATCGCCTCGATGACGAGATCGGCGCGGGCGACACCGGCGCCCGCGACGTCGGGAATCAGCCGGTCCATCGCGCCCTGCACGAGATGGGGCTGCTTCAGGCGCTTGTCGAAGAGATCCGCCGCGCGCTTGATCGCCGGCGCGATCCGCTCGGCAGCGAGGTCCTGCAGCGTCACGGTGATGCCGCGCAGCGCGCACCACGCCGCGATGTCGCCGCCCATCGCGCCGGCGCCGATGACGTGGAGATGGCGAATCGAATCTCCCTCTCCCCGACCCTCCCCCAAGGGGGAGGGAGATTTTTTGCCGAACGACTTCAGGCGCTCCTGAAGCATAAAGAGGCGGACGAGGTTCGCCGTCGTCGGATGGAAGAACAGGCTCGCGGTCGAGGCCGGGTGCTCGCGCGGCACGTTGCGCGGGTCGCCGCCGAAGTCCCTCCACAGCTCGATGATCGCGTAAGGCGCCGGATACTGGTCGCGGCGCGCGCGCTCGGCGACTTTCTTCTCCGACATCCTGGCGACGATCGACCGCACGCCCGGCCAGTTCGTGATCGCGACGCCGAACGCGGGGCGCGAAGGCGCGGGCCGGTCGAGGAGGAACTTGCGGGCGGCATTCTCGAAATGCCGGCGTGGCGTGACGGCATCGACGAGACCGAGCTTCTTCGCGCGGCGGCCGTCGACGCTGCGGCCCGTCAACATGAGATCGAGTGCGGCCGCGGCGCCGATGAGCTTCGGCATGCGCTTCGCTCCGCCCCAGCCCGGCACGATGCCGAGCATCACTTCGGGAAGGCCGATGCGCGTGTTGGAGCCGTCGTCGGCGACGCGATAGCGGCAGGCGAGCGCGAGCTCGGTGCCTCCGCCCATGCAGAAACCGTGGATCAGCGCGACCGTCGGGAAAGGCAGCGCCGCGATGCGATCGAAGACTTCGTTGCCGAGGCGCGTGAAGGCGATCGCCTCCTCCGCGTCCTTGAGCGCGACGAATTCCTCGATGTCGGCGCCGGCGATGAAGCCGTTCTCCTTCGCCGAATAAATGGCGAGCCCCTTGGGCGGCATCGATGCGAGATGCTCGGCGATCTGGCCGAGCTCGGTGAGCGCCTCGCGCGAGAACGTGTTGGTCGCCGTGCCGGCGCGGTCGAACGCGAGCCACGCCAGGTGGTCTCCGTCGACCAGGAGCTTCCAGTGCTTCAGTTCCATTCTTCTTGTCTCCTCCCTCCCCCTTGGCACGTTGTGCTCCCTCCCCCTTGGGGGAGGGTCGGGGAGGGGGTTATTTTTTCCGGCGAATGTACAGCGTCTTCTCCACTGCCGCGACCGTCACTCCCTCGGCATCCACGATCTCGGCGCGATACGTCGGCTCGAACTTGTCCCCCGAGGCGGTCTTCGCGCGCGCTTCCTGCAGCATCGCCTCGCTCAGCTCCATGCGCGTCGTCACCGTCCCGCGCGCCGGCTTGATGAATTGCACGCAGCCCGCCTTGTCCCAGACGATGTAGTCGCGGCCGAGGTTGTTCATCATCATCACCATGAACCACGGGTCGGTCATCGCGAAGAGCGAGCCGCCGAAGTGCGTGCCGACGTAGTTCTTGTTGTCGAAGCGCATGCGCAGGTCGACGACCACGCGGCGGAAATCCGGCGCGATCTCGCGCACCTTGATGCCGGCGCCGCGGAATGGCGACCACAGGTTCACGATCGCGCGAAACGTGCGCGGCCCCGTCACGAGCTTCCAGAAGTGGTGCTGTGCCTGCATTCCTGTTCTGTCCCCTTTTTCGCCCCGAAAAGGGGTCAGACCCTAATCGCGCTCGACCAGCATGGCGCCGCCCTGGCCGCCGCCGATGCAGAGCGACGCGATGCCGCGCTTGCCGCCGGTGCGCTCGAGCACCTTCAGGACGTGGAGCACGAGGCGCGCGCCCGAGGCGCCGATCGGGTGCCCCACGGCGATCGCGCCGCCGTCGACGTTGAGCTTGCCGCGATCGAGCTTGCCGAAGGCGCGGTCGAGCCCGAGGTGCGAGCGGCAATAGTCCTCGCTCTCCCAAGCGGCGCAGCACGCGAGCACCTGGCCCGCGAAGGCCTCGTTGATCTCCACCGCGTCGATGTCGTTGAACGTGAGGCCGTGGCGCTTCATGAGCGGCGTGATCGCGTGCACCGGCCCGAGGCCCATCTCCGCCGGATCGAGCGCGCCCCAATGCGTATCGACGATGCGCCCGAGCGGCTTGAGGCCGTACTCGTTCACGACGTCGCCGGAGGCGAGCACGAGCATCGCCGCGCCGTCGGTGACCTGCGAGCTGTTGCCGGCGGTGACGTTGCCGTACGTGCGATCGAAGACGGGCTTCAGCTTCGTGAGCTTCTCGACGCTGGAATCGCGCCGCACGCCGTCGTCGGCCGAATACACCGTGCCGTCGGGCCCGACGATGGTCTCGACTTCCTTCAAGTGGCCGTTGTCCTGCGCGAACGCCGTGCGCCGGTGCGATTCCGCCGCGTACTCGTCCATCATCGTGCGCGTGATGCCGAAACGTTTTGCGATGATCTCCGCGGTCGATCCCATCGAGAGCTTCACGACCGGATCCGTGAGGCCCTTCAGCAACGCGATCACCGGCGTGAGGTAGGCGAGGCGGAAGCGCGGCACGAGCGCCGCGCGTTGCGCGCCGTTCTTGGCCGCATACCAGGCCGCCAGCCAGTTGACCATCGCGGGCCCGAACAACAGCGGCGCGTGGCTCATCGCGTCGGTGCCGCCCGCGAGCACGAGGCTGGAGCGTCCCGCGGCGATGTTCACCGCGGCCGAATCGAGCGCCTGCAGGCCGGAGGCGCAGTTGCGCATCACCGTCCATGCCGGCACCTTGTCGCCGCAGCCCAGCCGCAGCGAGATCACGCGCGCGATGTTCGCCTCGTCCGCCGAGGGCAGCGCGGCTCCGATGATCACCTCGTCGAAGGCGTCGGGCGCGAACGGCTGGCGCAGCAGCAGCTGCCGCCCCGCGTGCACCGCGAGATCGGAGGCGGTGAAGGGGCCGAGCCCGGTCTTCGCCTTGAGGAACGGCGTGCGCGCACCGTCGACTACATGGACGTCGCGAGCGCGCGCTTCTTGTCCGGCGATTGCCATGGTTCCTCCTGTCTGGACCCGTGCGAGAGATCGTGCTCGAAATCGTCGACCTTGATGACGTCGCGGCGCAAGCGATCCGTGTACACGAGATGGTCGTACTCGCCCTGCGTGAGCACGCCCTGCGCGAGCGCGGCCTGGCGGCGCTCGGCGAGCGTGCGCTGCGGAAGCTTCCCGGCCTTGACCGCCTCGCGCATCTTCGCCTCGATCGGATCGGCCTTGATCGCCGCTTCCATGGCGAGGTCGAGGCGGCCGAAGGTGTCGTCCTCACGCCGCGGGTTGTAGATGCCGGCGGTGAGCCGATCGCGCGTGGCGCCCGGCGTGAGGAGCAGCCTCGCCACCTTCGCGCCCACCTTGTCGTACGGCGAGTTCAACGTCAGTCCTTTCGGGAACACGAGGAGGCGCAGCCACGCCGCGATGAAGCGGTTGGGGAAATTCTCCAGCACGCCGTCCATCGCCACCTGCAGCTTGAAGAACGTGTCGTAGATGGCCCAGTCGAGCAGCGGCCGGTCGTCCTTCTGGCGGCCCTCGTCGTGGTAGCGCTTCACCGTGGCGGAGGCGATGTACAGCATGGAGAGGATGTCGCCCAGGCGCGCGGAGATCTTCTCGCGGCGCTTGAGGCTCCCGCCGATCACGAACATCGAGATGTCGGAGAGCAGCGCGAAGGCGGACGAGAAGCGCGTCATCATCTGGAAGTAGCGGCGCGTCTCCGGGCCGCCCGGCACGGCGATGCCCTGCCCGCCCGTCAACCCGAGCCAGAGCGCGCGCGCGGCGTTCGACACGGTGAACGCCATGTGGCCCCACAGCGCCGCGTCGAAGGCGGCGAGGTCGTTCGCGCCCGCGGCGCGGATCTCCTTCAGCACGTACGGATGGCAGCGGATGGCGCCCTGACCGAAGATGATCAACGAGCGCGTGAGGATGTTCGCGCCCTCGACGGTGATGCCGATGGGAACCGTCTGGTAGGCGCGCGCGAGGTAGTTGTTCGGCCCTTCCATGATTCCTTTGCCGCCGTGCACGTCCATCGCGTCGTTGGTGATCTGGCGCATGCGCTCGGTCATGTGGTACTTGCAGATCGCCGAGATGACGGAGGGCTTCTCGCCGAGATCGAGCGCGGCCATCGTCAGGCGCCGCGTCGCGTCCATGAGATAGCAGTTGCCGCCGATGCGAGCGAGTGGCTCCTCGACGCCCTCGAAGCGCCCGATCGGCGTCTTGAACTGCGTGCGCACGCGCGCGTACGCACCGGTCGCGCGGCTGAAGGCCTTGCCCGCGGCCATCGACATCGAGGGCAGCGAGATCGAGCGTCCCGCGGCGAGGCACTCGACCAGCATCCGCCAGCCGTTGCCGACCTGCTTCTCGCCGCCGATGATCCACGACATCGGGATGAAGACGTCCTTGCCCGAGTTCGGCCCGTTCATGAACGCCGCGCCGAGCGGGATGTGGCGCCGTCCGATGTTCACGCCCTTGTGCGAGGTCGGGATCAGCTCGAGCGTGATGCCGATGTCTTCCTTCCCGCCGAGGAGCTTGTCCGGATCGAAGAGCTTGAACGCGAGGCCGAGGATCGTCGCGACCGGCCCCAGCGTGATGTAGCGCTTCTCCCACGTGAGGCGCACGCCGAGCACTTCGCGGCCTTCGTGCACGCCCTTGCAGACGATGCCGAAATCGGGAATGGCGCCGGCATCCGATCCCGCTTCGGGGTTGGTGAGCGCGAAGCACGGGATCTCGAGGCCTTTCGCGAGCCGCGGCAGGTAGTAGTTTTTTTGCTCATCAGTCCCGTAGTGGATGAGGAGCTCCGCCGGCCCGAGCGAGTTCGGCACCATCACGCTCACCGCCGCCGTGCCGCTGCGCGTCGAGATCTTGGTGACGATCTCCGAGTGGGCGTACGCGGAGAAGCCGAGCCCGCCGTACGACTTCGGGATGATGATGCCGAGGAAGCCCTTGTCGCGGATGAACTTCCAGACTTCCGGCGCAAGATCCATGCGCTGGGAGACGGTCTCCCATTCGTTGAGCATGCCGCAGAGCTCTTCCACGGGTCCGTCGAGGAACGCCTTCTCCTCGGCGCTGAGCTTCGCTTCCGGATAGCCGAGGAGCTTGTTCCAGTCGGGCTTGCCGGTGAAGAGATCCGCATCCCACCAGATGCTTCCGGCGTCGAGCGCTTCCTGCTCCGTCTGCGACACCTGCGGCAGGATCTTCTTGTAGAGCCCGAAGATCGGTCCGGTGACGACCGCGCGGCGGAGCGCCTTCACGATGGAGAAGAAGCCGAAGAGCGCGATCGCGACCCAGATCGCGGTCATGAGCGGCACCGGCACCTCCGCCCTCCATTCCAGGAGTCCCGCGCCCGCGATGAGGATGCCCGTCCATGCGGCGCCGTTCGCGCGGTGGTAGGCGAAGATCCAGATGACCGCGACCGCCGCGAGGATCGATAGTGTGATTGTCATCGTCAGTCTCCCGGGACCAGCTCCAGTTTTCTCGTTTCCGCCAGCGGCGGCGCCTTCAAGCCCGCGACGAGGAAGGGCGCCAGCCTTTGCAGCAACAGCTCGTCGTTGTCCGTGTCCGTGACCTGCGCGAAGAGCTTCAGCGCGTCCGTGCCCGCGAGCGTATACGAGAGCGCGCCCATGACGAAATGCAGCCGCCACGTGAGCTCCTGGCGCGAGAGCTGCGGCAGCGCGCGCAGGAACGCCTCCTTGTAGCGGCCGATCATCCCCGCATATTGGTGCGAAAGAAAATGCCGGATGAAGGGCGCAGGATCCGCGTAGGCGCGTCCCAGCAGGCGCAGGAAGTTCTTGCCCCCGCGCCGCTCGTCGCGCGCGAGCTTCAACGCCGGGATCAGCATCGCGGAGAGCACTTTCTCGCACGTAAGTGGCTTGCCCGCCGCCTCGCGCTCGAGCTTCGTGAGGATGTCGATGCGCTCCTGGTTCATCGGATCGAGCCGGCGCGTGAGGACGGCCTGGAAGAGCTCTTCCTTGGATCCGAAGTGGTAGTTCACCGCGGCGAGGTTCACGCCCGCGGCCGCGGTGAGCTGCCTCAGGCTCGTCGCCTCGAAGCCGTGCTCGAGGAAGAGGCGCTCGGCGGCGTCGAGGATGCGCGCCTTCGTGCCGGCGGAGGTGGCTTCCGCGGCAAGGGTCCTGCGGGCGGGACGGCTGGAGGCCATGTTCGGTTGCGGCAGATAAAACGGCTGATTCAAACGCTCGTTTGAATTCTACTCGGATAAACTGCCGCCGTGCAACCTGTCCGGTTTCTCCTCGCGGCTGCATTCTGCAGCTCGGTCCTGCCTGCCCAAGCGCTCCTGATCCGCGCCGATCGCGACGACGCCGAGTATCTCGAGCTCGCAACGCGCTACAACACGGCGGTCGGCCTGCCCGGTGGCGGCGAAGCGGTGCTCATCGCGTCCAACTGGCTGCTCACCACGGCGACGCTTGCGAAGGCGCTGCCGGCCGACGCGCGCATCGTCATCGCCGGAAAACGTTATGAGGTCGCCACGGTGCGCGTCCATCCGTCTTGGGGCGGAGGCGCGGCGAACGACATCGGGCTCGTGCACCTGCGCGGCGGAATCCGGGTCGACGACATCGAGCCGCTGAATCTCTTCCGGGGCGACAACGAAGGCGGCAAGGCGGTCGTGATCGTGGCGCACGGGAGCACCGGGAAGATCGGGAGCGCCGAGCGCACCAACGATCGCAAGGCGCGCGCCGCGATCAACACCGTCGACCGCATCGGCGCGCGCGCCTTCGACATGCGCGTCAAGCCGCCGGACGACGCCTCCGACCTGCAGGGCGCGCTCACGCCCGGCGAGCTCGGTGCGCCCGCGATCATCGAGACGGCGCAGGGGCTCTTCGTGGTCGGTGTCGCGGCCGCCACCGACGGCGAGTGGGAAACCTACGCGCGCGTCTCCGCCTATGCGTCGTGGATCGAGGCGACCATGGTCGACACCGCGAAGAGGGAAGTCGAGCAGCTCCTCGACCCCGATCGAAAATAAGAGGGTAAGAATGGCGTTAAAAATGGTGTCAGGTACGAAATAAATCGTTCAGTAGAACGGCTTATTTCGTACCTGACACCATTTTTAATTCTTACTGCCTCGCGATGCGGTCGCGCGCGGGCAGCAGGTGGCTCACCAGCGAGAAGCAGCCGGCGAAGAGCAGGATGTGCGCGGCGATCTCCAGCCCGGCCTTGATCGGCGCTGCGCGCGCGATGAATTCCGCGACGATGCGCTCCTTGTGGAAGCCGTAGACGCGCAGCTGCGGGATCAGCGGCTCGATGAGCTGCGCGATCACCCACAGCACGATGCCGAGGACCATCCACGTGGATGCCGAATTCGGCTGCAGCGACCGGAACCGGATGCCGCTCGCCATGATGTAGGCGGCGACGACGATCGCGGCGACGGCGAGGTCGAGGTAGGCCGCGGGCACTTTCTCGGCGTAGGCGCCGGCGCGTGCGACGCCGAGCAGCGGCGCGGCGAGCGGAATCGAGAGCGCGAGCGCGATGGTCATCGCCAGGAACGTCTTCACCGATGGGACGCTCGAGCCCTCGTAGATGAAGCCGGGCTTCGGCGTGAGGCGCGTGAGGATCATCACCACGTTCGCGGCCAGCACCAGCGTGACGAGCCGCGCGGCGAGGACCGCGAGCTCCGGGTTCGTGCGTGCGATCGCGTCCGCCATCACCATCGCCGCGACCACGACCACGAGCGGGACATACAGGGTGATCATCGCCGGCAGCCGCGCCCATACCTCGGCGCGCGTGAGCACCAGCGCTGCGATCAGCGCGTACGGAAGATGCAGCACGGCCTCGCGCACGGGCGCGGCCATCTCCGCGATCGCCGGCACCCACATGAGGACCAACGCGTTCACCTCTCCGAACATCGCCTTCATCGCGACCGTCAACGCAATGAAGAACAGTGCTCGCCGGACGATATCCATCGTCACGCCTTGTCGAGCGCCTGCCCGATGTCCCAGAGGATGTCGGCCTCGCTCTCGAGGCCGATCGAAAGCCGCACCATGTCCGGCGGCACGCCGGCGCGCTTCTGCTCCTCCTCGTTCAATTGCCGGTGCGTGGTCGAGGCGGGGTGGATCACGAGCGACTTCGCGTCGCCGATGTTGGCGAGGTGGCTCACGAAGGTGAGCGCCTCGATGAATCTCACGCCCGCCTCGTAGCCGCCCTTGATGCCGAACGCGAGCAGCGCGCCCGGCCCGCGCGGCAGATAGCGCTTTGCGAGCGCGTGATAGGGGCTGTCGGGCAATCCCGGATAGCTCACCCACGACACTTTCGAATGGCCCTTCAGGAACTTCGCGACCGCCATCGCGTTGGAGCAATGGCGCTCCATGCGCACCGGCAGCGTCTCGATTCCCTGCAGCAGCAGCCACGCGTTGAAGGGTGACAGCGCCGGGCCGAAGACGCGCAGGATCTCCATGCGCGCTTTCATCGTGAACCCGAAATCGCCGAAGGTCTCGTAGAACTTCACGCCGTGATAGCCGGTCGAGGGCTCCGTCATCGACGGGAACTTGCCGTTGTCCCACGGAAACTTGCCGCTCTCGACGACCACGCCTCCCATCGTCGTGCCGTGCCCGCCGAGATACTTCGTCGCCGAATGCACGACGATGTCCGCGCCATGCGCGATCGGCTGGCAAAGGTACGGCGACGCGGCGGTGTTGTCGACGATGAACGGAATCCCGGCCTCGCGCGCGATCTTCGCGATGGCGGCGATGTCGACCACGTTGATCGCGGGATTGCCGAGCGTCTCGGAGAAGATCGCCTTGGTGCTGGGCTTCAACGCCTTGCGGAAATTCTCCGGGTCATCGGGATCGACGAGCGTGGCGTCGATGCCGAGCTTCTTGAAGTTGACCGACAGCATCGTCACCGTGCCGCCATACAACTTGGTGGAAGAGACGATGTGGTCGCCCGACTGCATGATGTTCAGGAAGGCGACCATCTCCGCCGCCTGCCCCGATGCGGTCGCGACCGCCGCGCGGCCGTTCTCGAGCGCGGCAACGCGCTCCTCGAAGACGGCGGTGGTCGGATTCGAGAGCCGCGTATAGACATTGCCGAACGTGGCGAGGTTGAAGAGGCTCGCGGCGTGCTCGGCGCTCTCGAAGACGTACGACGTCGTCTGGTAGAGCGGAAGCGCGCGCGCGCCCGTCTGCGCATCGGGGATCTGCCCGGCATGCAGGCACAGCGTCTCGAACCCGAACTCGCGGTCGGCCATTAGATCGTCACCCCGGCGCAGGCCGGGGCCCAATCTTGGATCCCGGCCTTCGCCGGGATGACGGCTGTTGCCGTCACTTCGCCGCCGCCTGCCCCGTCCGCGTCCGATCCATCACCGTCATCGCAGAGGCGACCACGCCCGCGACATCCGAGATGTTGCTCGGAATGATGAGCGTGTTGCCCGCCTTGGCGAGGTTCGCGAACGCATCGACGTACTGCTGCGCCACCTTCAGGTTTGCGGCGTCCATCCCGCCGGGCAGGCCCATCGCGGTCGCAACCACACGCACCGCGTTGGCGTTGGCGTTGGCGACGAGCTCGATCGCCTGCGCCTCGCCCTGCGCCTTGTTGATCTGCGACTGCTTCTGGCCCTCGGACTCCAGGATCTTCGCCTGGCGCTGGCCGTCGGCGATGTTGATCTCCTGCTGGCGCTGGCCCTCGGACTTCGCGATCACGGCGCGCTTCTCCCGCTCGGCGGTGATCTGCGCCTGCATCGCCCTCAGGATCGACTCGGGAGGCGTGAGGCTTTTCAACTCGTAGCGCAGCACCTTGATGCCCCACGTGCGGCCGGCCTCGTCCAGCACCGACACCACCTTGTGGTTGATCTCGTCGCGGCTCTCGAAGGTCTTGTCGAGCTCCATCTTGCCGACCTCGGAGCGCAGCGCCGTCTGGGCGAGCTGCGTGATCGCGACCACGTAGTTCGAGGTGCCGTAGCTCGCGAGCCGCGGATCGACCACCTGGAAGTAGATGATCCCGTCGACCGCGAGCTGCGTGTTGTCCTTGGTGATGCAGACCTGCTCGGGCACGTCGAGCGGGACCTCTTTCAGCGAATGCTTGTACGCGATGCGGTCGACGAAGGGCACGATGATGTTGATGCCCGGCTCGAGCACCTGGTGGAACTTGCCGAGGCGCTCGACCACCCACGCGTTCTGCTGCGGCACGATGCGGATGCCCTCGAACAGCAGCACGATGATCATGGCGACGAGGAACGTCGCCACCGTCGCGATGGCGCTGTGCGTCACCCACGCCGCCAGGATCGTGACGACAATGGCGATGATCGTTTTCACGAACATTGGAACCTCCCTTGTTGTTGGTTGTGCGTCAGCTCGGCTTGGCCGAGGCGACGATGAGCGTGTTGCCGTCCTGCGATTCGATGTAGAGCGTGGCGCCCGGAGCGGGATTGTCGTCCGCTCGCGCGAGCCTCGCGTCCCAGAAGGCGCCGCGATAGCGCACGCGCGCGATGCGCGCCGCCTCGTTCGCCCAGCCCTCGAGCACGACGGGCTGCCCGCGGTCGAGCAGGTTCGATCCCGTCGCGCCCTTGCGCTGCGCGGCGTGCCAGTGATGCACGAGGAACGATCCCACGACCGCCACGACGGAGCCGACCAGCGCCTGCACGAGCTCGTTGGCGCCGAGCCACGCGGCGGCCGCCGCGGCGAATGCGCCGAGGCCGATCATCAGCAGATAGAAGGTGCCGGTCACCAGCTCGGCGATGACGAGCGCGAACCCTGCCACGACCCAGATGAGCCACAGTTCCATGTCATCCCCCCCGATAGGCGGAGCGTTTGGCTGAGATCACCCGGGTATTGACGCCGGCCCAGCCCAGCCCGCCGAAGAAACGTCCATGCTCGATCTTCACGCAGTGGTCCTCGACCACTTCCAGCCCCGCGCTCTCGGCGCGCTTGCGAGCCTCGGCGTTGGTCACGCCGAGCTGCATCCACAGCACCTTCGCGCCGATGGCGATCGCATCCTCGGCGATCGCGGGAATCTCCGCGGGGCGCCGGAAACAATCGACGATGTCGACCTTCTCGGGGATGTCGCGCAGCGACTTGTAGCTCTTCTCCCCCATGATCGAATCGGCCGCCGGATTGACCGGGATCACGCGATAGCCGTGCTCCTGCATGTATTTCGCGGCGAAGTAGCTCGGCCGGTGCCACTGCGTCGACAGCCCCACGACGGCGATCGTGCGCGAGGTGTTGAGGATCCGCTTCAGCTTCTCGGCGTCGTCGTCCATGACCCTGCTGCAGAACCTATAATCGAATGATGGATTCTACCGCGCCGCTCGGACGCGGCTTGCGGCGCTTCGCCTTCCTCCTCGCAGCCGCCTGCACAGTTCCCGCCGCCCACGCGTTCAACCACGATCGCGTCGTCGCGCCGATCGCGCCGGGACGGCTTCCCGTCGCCTGCTCCAATATCGCACAGGACACGTCGCGCGTCGCCTCCGGCCTCACGCCTTCCGACTATTGGGAGGGCAAGTCCGACCACTACGTGAACGAGCTCCTCACCGCGCCGCAGACCGCGTTGCAGTACAACGCCGCGGTGCCCGCGAACGGCGACCTCTTCGCCAATCACGGCGGCCAATCGGTGCTCTTCGTCGCGTTCGTGTGTTATCCGACGTCGCTAACGAACACCGATCCGGACTATGCGCTGCCGGACACCGGCGGCATCGTGCCGAAGATGCAGCCGGCGGGAACGGCGCCGAAGCTCATGACGGATTCCGCAGGCGCGCCGCAGCGCTTCCCGCTCATCGTGTTCTCGCACGGCCTCGGCGGAAGCCCGGTCGACAGCGGCTACATCGACGCGGTGGTGCAGCTCGCCACGCAAGGCTTCGTCGTCGCGGCGCCCTTCCACGGAGACGCGCGTTTCTCGCGGCTGCGCATCAACGACTTGAGCGACTTCTTCTACCTGCTGCGCAACTTTTCGAACGTGACCGAGATGGAGGCGATGCGCCCGTTGTCGTTGAAGGCGATGACGGATGTCCTCCTCGCCTCGCCCGGCTTCTCGCCCACGATCGATCCCACGCGCATCGGCGGCTTCGGCGCGAGCCTCGGCGGCGAGGCGATGACGCTGCTGCTCGGCGCGCGGCTCACGACGAGCATCGGCGGCCATTGCAGCGACGGCATCGCCGATCCGCGCATCCGTGCCGTGGTGGGCTACGTGCCGTTCGCCGGCTACAGCTTCCTGCCCGCGTTCTGCGAGGGCAACAGCGGCGCTTCGAGCGTGAACCGCCCGTACCTCGCGATCTCCGGCACCGCCGACACCACCGCGCCCATCGGCCCGATGCAAGCCGCGGTGAGCCATTTCGGAGGGACGAAGTACCTCGTCGAATTCATCGACGGCCAGCACGAGCTTCGCCCCGAAGATGCTCCCACGCTCTTTACGTGGACGGTGACCTTCCTGCGCGCGTACCTGCAGGATCCGGCGCACCCGGAAGCGATCGGGCACCTCATCCGCATGAACAGTGTCGACGGCGGCGGCCGCGCGAACGACATGCTCGTGGACGTGCACGTGCCGTTCGCGACGGGCAACGCCAACCAGCCCACGGTGCTCGAGCTCTACAACCCGACGCTCAACCACTTCTTCACGACTGCAGACGCGAACGAGATCGCGGCGGTGCAGCGCGGCGACTTCGGCGCGAGCTGGGTCGCGACCGGCCTCGGCTTCAACGTCGAAGCGTTCCCGCCGCCGGGCGTGCTGACGCACTCGCCGGCGTGCCGCTTCCGACTCGGCTTCCGCGACGCGACGTACGCGTTCTACACGACCGATGCTTCCGAGTGCGACCTGGTGAAGCGCAATTCCGCGTGGCGCTACCAGGGAGTAAGCTTCTACGCCGTCGCCGCGAGCGGCGGCACGTGTCCGAGCGGATTCCTGGGCGTGCATCGCGCGTACAACAACGGGGCTCTGCGCAACGACTCGAATCACCGCTACACCACGAGCGATTCCACCATGAGGGACACGCAGGCCGCGGGCTGGAAGTTCGAAGGCACGATGTTCTGCGCGAATCCCTGATTTGCCTGAGGAGAAAACAATGAAAATCGTCCTCGCCGCCGACGGCTCGGAACAGACGCGCGTGGCCGCGCGCAAGCTCGCCGGCATGCTCGCCTGGTTCAAGGAACGCCCCGAGGTCCACGTGCTGCACGTGCGCCCGCCGTTTCCGCTTCCGCACGCGGCCGCCACTGTCGGCAAGAAGGCGATCGACGACTACGAGCGCGACGAAGCGACCAAGGCGCTCGCGCCGGCCGAGGACGAGCTCAAGCGGGCCGGCGTCGCGTTCGAATCGACGTACCGGCTGGGCGAGGTCGCCGCCGAGATCGTCGCCTTCGCCGAGGCGCGCAAGTGCGATCTCATCTGCATGGGCGCTCACGGCCATGGCGCGCTCAAGGGTGTGGCGCTCGGCTCGGCCACGACGAAGGTCATCGCGCTCACGAAGACGCCGCTGCTCGTCGTGCGCTGACCGCGCGGCTATTCGCCGATCTTCGTCGCGTCGATGAAGAAGCGCTGAACGCGCGGGAATTCCTCCTGGACGGCATCGCGCACGCGGGCGATCGCCCGGCGCAGCTCTGCCACCGTCATGTCGGAACGGAAGCGCACCTCGGCCGCGAGCAGGATCTCGCTCGGCGAGAGGTAGGACGTGAGGACCTTCTTGAGCTCCACGACGTCGGCATCCGCTTCGATGATCGCGCGCACGCGTTCGAGCGTCCCGCGGCCCACGCCCTCGCCGACCAGCAAGCCCTTGCTTTCGACCACCATCACCCAGGCGACGACGCAGAGCAGCAGGCCGATCGCGACCGAGGCGGCGCCGTCGATCCACGGCGCGTCGAGTCGGCCGCTCAGGAAGATGCCGAGGAAGGCGAGCGCGAGGCCGGCGAGCGCGGCCGAGTCCTCGAGCACCACGGCGAACGTCGTCGGATCCTTCGTGCGCTGGATGGTCTCGACGACGCCGCGTCCGCGCCGCTCCTTGGCGAACGCCTTCACCCCGTAGTACCACGACACGCTTTCGAACACGGCGGCGATCGCGATCACGCTGTAGCTCATGACCGCGTTCTCGACGGCGTTCGGATGGAGGATGTGCGAGATGCCGCTCACGATCGACATGCCCCCGCCCAGGCCGAAGACGATCATGCCGACCAGCAGCGTCCAGAAATAAAGCTCGTGGCCGTACCCGAACGGATGCTCGAAGTCCGGCGGCTTGCGGCTCGCGCGCATGCCGTAGAGCACCAACGCGCCGTTGCCGGTGTCGATGAGCGAGTGGATCGCCTCGGCGAGCATGGCGGAGCTGCCCGAGACGAAGGCGGCGACGAACTTCGAGATCGCGACGGCCAGGTTGCCGGCGAACGCCGCGACGACGGCTCTCTTCGATTCTTCCGCCATGGATGGGTGGGCCCGCCTGGATTCGAACCAGGGACCAAGGGATTATGAGTCCCCTGCTCTGACCACCTGAGCTACAGGCCCGTCGGACTATAATTTTAGCTGACCCTCTCCCCAGCCCTCTCCCAAGGGAGAGGGAGCCGCATGAGTGATTTTGATTTCACCAAGCCCCAGGCTCCGCAGCCGGCATCGCCGGACGGCTTCGATTTCACCAAGCCGCCGGCGCCGGAGGGATCGTCTGGGCCGTTCAAGGCGGCGCAGAGCAAGTTCTACAACGCGGCGGTGGCGAAGAAGCTCTTCCAGGAGGCGGGCAAGGAAGAGCAGTTCGCGGTCGGGCAGACGATCTTCGAGGAGGCCGCGAAGGGCGGGATGTTCAAGGCGCCGCGCATGTACTTCATCGCGCAGGGCGAGGTGAGCCTGTCCATCGCCGGGAAGCCCCTGGATACGCCGAAGGCGGGCGAGATCGTGGGCGAGATGGCGGTGATCAGCAACCGTCCGCGGAGCGCCACCGCGACCGCGAAGACGGCGTGCCTCACCTATTCGCTCAGCGCGGCGGAGCTGCAGACGGCGATCGGCAAGAATCCCGAGTTCGCGCTGATGCTGATGAGCGTGATGTTCGAGCGCGTGCGCTTCGTCGCGGCGCGGCTCGCCGCGCGCAACATGCCGGCGCTCGCCGCGGCGCGCGAGTCGCCGGTGTTCGACGCGCAGCAGCTCGCGCAATTCGAGGCGGCGCTGCCGCGCACCTCGATCGTGAAGTACCAGGCCGGCCAGTCCGTCATGAAGGAAGGCCAGGCGGGCATGTACATGTACATCCTCAAGACCGGCCGCGTCTTCATCACCAAGGGCAACAAGGTGCTCGAGGGCGTCTCGCCCGGCGGCATCTTCGGCGAGATGGCGCTCGTGGACCAGTCGCCGCGCGTGGCGAGCGCGACGGCGGATCAGTATTCCGAGCTCCTTACCGTCGACCGGAATTCGCTGCTCGAGGCCGTGCGCAAGCAGCCGGCGTTCGCCATGGCGATGCTGCGGTCCGTCGCCGATCGGCTGCGTCACATGAATTCACATCTCGGCGGGGCGGCATAGTCCGTCAGGACCAGGCTCTAGCGTCCCACCAGCGAGCGGTACCAGACGGCGTAGGGCTGGGCGAGCCACCACTTGAGCGGCACGCTGCCGTGGTGCTTGCGCACCACTTCCATCGCCTCGCGATAGTGGTCGCGGCGGCGAGTTCCGGTCTTGGTGGAAGGATGCTCGCGATTGACGGCGACGTAATCGTCGACGAAGACGGGCGCGCCGAAGCGGCGATACAGGCGCCACCACAAATCGTAGTCGAGCGCCATGTGCAGGCTCTCGTCGAGACCGCCGACCGTATCCCAGCTGCTCCGGCGGATGAGGGTGGCCGGCTGCGAGACGATGTTGAGCTGCGCCATCCACCATTCGCTGAACGGCCGCACGAAGACTGCGCGGCGCTTGCCGTCTCGCTCGTGCCACGCGCGAGCGTAGGCCATCGCGGCCGCCGGGGCGCGGTCGAGCGCCGCGGCGAGCTTCGCGAGGCCTCCTTCAAGCAGGACGTCGTCGCTGTTGAGCCAGCACACGTACGGCGCGCGTCCGCGCGCCACACCTTCGTTCACCGCCGCCGACTGCCCCGCGTCCGCATGGCTGCGCGAGCCCGCGAGCCGCGGCTCCCACTTGCGGATCACCTCCGCGGTGTCGTCGGTGGATCCTGCGTCGAGCACGAACACTTCGACGGGGACATCCTGCGAGAAGATCGAAGCGAGCGCGGCGTCGAGGTAGCGCCCCTGGTTGTACGACGGGACCGCGACGGTGACGCGCGGCTCAGCCACGCCGTCCGCCGCTCGCGAGGAAATCGCGATACGCGGCCGCGAGGCCTTCCTCGAGCGCGACGCGCGGCTTCCACCCGAGCGCGCGGATGCGGCTCACGTCCATGAGCTTGCGCGGCGTGCCGTCGGGCTTCGCTGGATCGTATTCGATGCGCCCGGAGTACCCGACCACCTTGCCGATGAGCGCGGCGAGCTCGGCGATCGTGACGTCGGTTCCGGTACCGACGTTGATGTGCGAGAGCATCGGCTGCGTGTGCGCGGCGTACGACTTCTTGTCGAGCGCCATCACGTGCACGCTCGCCTCGGCCATGTCGTCGACGTAGAGGAATTCGCGCCTGGGCTTGCCCGTGCCCCAGATGACCACGCTCGGCGCCTTGCTCTCCTTCGCTTCGTGGAAGCGGCGGATGAGCGCCGGGATCACGTGGCTGTGCTCGGGATGGTAGTTGTCGCCGGGCCCGTACAGGTTCGTCGGCATCACGCTGCGATAGTCGGTGCCGTACTGCCGGTTGTACGACTCGCAGAGCTTGATGCCCGCGATCTTCGCGATCGCGTACGGCTCGTTCGTCGGCTCGAGCGTCCCGGTGAGGAGCGCATCCTCGCGCATCGGCTGCGGCGCGAGGCGCGGATAGATGCAGCTCGAGCCGAGGAAGAGCAGGCTCTTCACGCCCGCGCGCCACGCCTGGTGGACGACGTTCGCCTCGATCATCATGTTCTCGTAGAGGAACTCGGCCGGGAACGTGTCGTTGGCGAGGATGCCGCCGACCTTCGCGGCCGCGAGCACGACGGCATCGGGTTTCTCGCGCGCGAGGAACGCATGCACGTCGGCTTGCGAGGTGAGGTCGAGCTCGTCGTGGCTGCGCGTGACGATCTTCCCGGTGCCGCGGCGCTCGAGGGCGCGCACGATCGCGGAGCCGACCATGCCGCGATGGCCGGCCACGTACACCGTGTCGAAGCCTCTAATCAATCGTGGTAATCGTACGCGTAGAAGCCGTGCTTCTTCACGAGCTCGTTGCGTTCGGACGCCTTAAGGTCCCAC
>JACXTT010003612.1_pt1 | contig 23636 bp, 25 predicted proteins | sample 9270951 | NCBI WGS metagenome assembly JACXTT01 (sample SAMN15532306, study PRJNA645909) | rock metagenome | isolation source: weathered quartz diorite | place: Puerto Rico | collected 2017-06-21
CCCTGAATCGTCGGATCGATGACGATGTTGAGCCCGCTGATTTCTGCAAACGTCCGAAGGACGGCCCGGAGATCGGCTCCCTGGAAATCGAGGCTGACGGGATGCCCCGAATAGCGTGGCGCGTTGGGACCGATCTGCGTCGTCTGCGTACCAGGGACCGGCGTTGCGGGTGGCGGCGTCTGCGCGGGCGGCGGCGCGGCCGCCTGTGCGGGGGCTGCAGGTGGCGGCGCAAAAACGGCCGGCGGCGCCGGTGCCTGTGCCATTTTCGCGACGGGCTGCGGTGCCGCAGGCTTGGTCGGGCCGGCGAGCGTCGCGACAGCCTTCGCTTGCGGTGACGGCGCGGCTGCGTCGTCGATGACCATCGTCAGCGACTGGCCATCAAGTGACGGCTCCATGTGGTAGGCGGAGCGTCGCGACATCTCGATCGCGACGCGCGTCAGCATGGCGCTCTTGTCACTGACCCCAATGCGGACGTTCTGAACAGCGCCCTGTCCGACCGGCGTTACCCCTGGCAGTGCAGAGGTCACGTTCGCAAGATCGACATACAGACGCGCAGGCCCTTCCTTCGACTCCTCGACGTTGGTCGTCACCAGACGTCCGGTCGCCTGCAGTGTGATGGCCATGGATGTGCCGCGGCGTTCCACCTGCAGATCGCGGATGACACTGGAGGGACCGACGGCGCTGATGACTCCTGCAGCCGCCCGGTCGAGACGATCCGCCTCGATGAAGATGACATTGCGCGAGCTACGGACGCGGGGACGGATTGGCTGCACGAGTTCCAGGCTCACGCGCGCTATCGACGAACCATCGAATGCACGCCCGTTCTCCACGCGTACGGCGGCAACGGGCACTCGCGGATCGACCTTGAAGTTGTCGGCGAAGCCAACCGCGACGACGTCACGCATTTCAACCACAAACGTGCGCGGGTCGGGCTGCGACGCGACGTAGGGGACCGGATCGGATGCCTCAATGGAAATAACGCCCGCACGGTCGTCGACGCGCGAGGCGATCCGCCTGAGCATTGCGGTGTCGGTGCTGCTGGCGCCAAGCTGCGCGATGGCGACGAGCGCGATGAGCACGCTCAAAAACAACTTCCAATTCCCAACGACCAACGTCCAAGACGAACTTCCTGGAGGTTGGGAGTTGGAAGTTGGGAGTTTGGACTTACGCATTCGGGAGTCCATTACTTGCCCTCTTCGGTCTGTCGGAGCACTTTGCGCACTTCGCGCTGTTTCTCGAGCGACAGCGGATCGGTCACCTGTTGAGCGATCACCATGCTTTCGGGATTGATGACTCGGATGGTTCCGTCGAGCAGCCTGTCGCCGGCCCGGACGATGTAGGTCTTGTTGTCGGAGCCCTGCAGGATGCCGACGTACGTCCCCTGCGTCGCAATGGTGCCTTTCAGCGTTACCTCACTGGTTTCAAGCCCCGCCAGTCCGTTGGGTCGATTGCCAACTGACGTGCGCGGCACGTCGCTGCCGCGTCGCAACAGGCTGACGAACGGGTCGCGTCGACCCTGCGGGTCGTATGTGTAACCCTGCGGCTCGAGCGGAGTCGCGGCGGCCGGCGGTGCAGGCGTAGCCGCGTTTGCAGACGCCGGCGCGTTTGCAGGCGCAGCCGCGCCTGCCGGTGCAGGCGCGCTTGCAGGTGTTGGCGCGGACTGCGCCGCTGAGGCGACGGGCGCCATCAAGGCAGCGAACAGCACCGCGAGTGCGAACACGCGAAAGGTCGTCTGCACGGCTACGGAGTTCCTGTCCCCGTCGTCGCGACCGGCGCGGCCGCCTTCTTCGGCTCGATCAGCACGAACGTCGTCGCCGTGCATTCGGCGGTAATCGAATGGGCTGACGTGCCGCCGTCCTTGCTCGTGTCTCTCGTCTTGATGTGAATACCGGTGACGTTGATGATGCGGGGAAATTTGCTCACACGCTCGAGGAAGGTTCCGAGGTTGTGGTATGTCCCCTCGATCTGCAGCCCGATTGGCCATTCCGCGTACATTTGCCGCGTCGCCACGGCCTGCGGTGCAAATCCGCGAATCGTGAGGTTCGACTGCGTCGCCATCCCCTGAATCCGGCGCAGCAGATCCGCGACGTCCTTCTCGCTTGGCAGCACGGGACGCAATCGTTCGAGCTGCGCTTCGAGATCGTGGACCTGACGGCGGAATTCGGGCAGACGTCTCGCCGTGCCCAGGCCTCGTTGAATTTCGGCCTGGATCGTCGCGAGCTGCGCTTCACGCTGCGAAATGCTCTCCTGCGCGGGCTTGGCGTAGAAGTTCCAGAAGACACCAGCGGCGGCAATCGACAGCACGGCAAACGCGCCAAGCTGTCCGTACCACGGCATCTTGCTGAGACTGAGGTTCAGGGCCATCAGCGCCTTCCCCCAGGAGGCGGCGCAGGCGGTGCCGCGGGGCCAGCGGCGCGTCCGCCGGGTGCAGGCGTCTTCGGACCGTTGGCAAGCGTGGCCTTCACGGTGAACTTGATCAGATCGACGCCGGCGCTGCTTTTGTCCGCCTGGCCTGTCGGCGTCACCGTTTCCACTTTGCTGTCGACGATCTCGATGGGCTTCTGCAGCAGCGGCGCGCTTCCGAGATTGCCAACAAAATCAGACAGGGCAATGAGCGTGGTGCTCTGCCCTTGAATGGTGACGTCGCTCCCCTTCTGTTCGAGGTCGGTGAGCCAGAGCATGTCCGGCAGGCTCTTGCTCACGGTGTCCAACAGTTGCACAGGGACACTCTGTCCGCTGCGAAGCTGTTCGATCAGCGCGACGCGCTGTTGCAGCGCGGCACGTTCCTGTTCGAACTCGTTCACTTCGCGAATGATGGATTGCAGCCGCAGCTGCTCCTGCTGTCCGCGTGCGATGTCGGCGTCAACCTGTGCCGAGCGCTGCTGCAGTGACCAGTACCAGTAGCCGATGCCCGCCGCAGCAACGACGAGCATCAGGCTGCATGCGAGCGTCAGCCGCTGGCCGATGTCGAATGTGACCGCTTTCTTTTTGACCTGACGTTCGCCGCCGAGAAGGTTGATGCGAATCATCGATCGCTCACCTTCCGCAGGGCGAGGCCGACCGCAACCGCCGCGGACGGCGCCATATCCGCCGGCTCGCCGCCAAGCTTCTTGGAATCCCACGTCACGGTGCGGAATGGATCGAAGTCTTCAACCGGCGCGTTGAAGCGCTCCTGCACCATCTGGTGGAACCCGTCGACGCGCGACGCGCCACCGCTCAACATGATTCGATCGATGTGATCGGCGGATGCACTTGCCTTGAAGAAGTCGAAGGTCTTCTGGATCTCGAGCAGGACGTTCTCGGTGACCGCGTGCAGGACCGGCTGCGCCTCCTCGTAGGTGGCGCCATCGACCGGAATTCCCTTCTTCAACTGCTCGGCCGAGTCGAACGGCAGGTCGAGCTCTTTCTGGACAGCTTCGGTGTAGGCGTTGCCGCCCATCGAGATGTCGCGCGTGAAGACCGACTGGTCGCCCTGCGGGATTTTGATGTTGACCGCGCTCGAGCCGGCGTTCAGCAGCACCACGACGCGATCCGCCTCGAGTCCGTAGTTGACCTCGAACGCGTTCTGCAGCGCGAAGGCGTCGACGTCGACAATCACGGGCGTACGACCCGCCTGCGCGATGACGTTCGTGTAATCGCCGATCTTTTCCTTCTTCGCCGCGACCAGCAGCACGTCCATGCTGCCGCGCGAATTGGGTCCTGTTCCGGGATCGAGAATCTGGTAATCGAGGTTGACGTCCTGGATGTCGAACGGGATGTACTGCTCCGCCTCCCAGTAGATGGACTCCGCGAGTTCGTTCTCGGTCATCACGGGCAGCGTGATCTTCTTGACGATCACCGCGTTGCCCGAAAGCGATGCGCAGACATCCTTGGACTTGAAGGCCTTGTTCCCGTCAAACACACGCTTGATCGCATCGGCGACTGAACCCGCGTCGATGATTGCGCCGTCGACGATCGCATCGGGCGGCACCGGCTCGGCGCCGAACGCCGTGACCTTGTACCCTTTGCCGGCCGGCTTGAGCTCGACAGCCTTGACCGCGCTCGATCCGATATCGAGTCCGACAATCGTTTTGGCTTTTGCGAAAAGCGCCATCTGTCCTCAGACGTAACAGTCGAGCTCGGCAACCGGTGTACCGGCGAACATGTCGCGCGGCGCGTGTCCGAATCCGAGCTTGCGGGTTCCCGCTCGTTACTGAATCTGCAGACGGTTGCAGATTCGTGCGAGGGTGATCTCCCAAATCGAGCTGTTGTGTTTGGTTATCGGCCGTTGGGGCGACCGCTTCATGTAAACAGTTGGGACATGAGTGTGGGAACTTGGAACATCGGCGCGGGAACGGTGTTCCCTTTTTCGCGGGTTCGCACAGGTCCTGGTGGTGGTCTAGTTCGATTCTGTCGCAGCGCAAAATGGCACACCGCTTGTCCAGAAAGGATGGCGGCGTATGCTAGCCGCGCCGCTTCGGCCCCGATTCCCAAGAATTCCAAATTCAGTCCCGAAGCGGCTTTCTGAAAGGAAGCCGATGACTATCGCCTTTGGCGTGATTGCCAGCGACGGGATTGTTGTCGCGGCGGATAGCGAAGAGAGCATTCCAGGCTTAATGAAGCGCGAGCAGAACAAGATCGCTATGAGTTGCACCCGTCACGGTAACTACGAACCGATTCATGGCGCGGTTGAGAGAAACGTAACAATTAGTTGGGATGAGACAGAAGCGGCTGGCGACCGGGCCCCTGATACTGACGTCGCAATTGTTGGAGCCGGGTCCGCTGGCTATATCGAAGCGATCACACCCGCATTAATGCAGGTGTTCGAGAACGACCGCTGGATGACCGACGAAGAGCGAATTAGGCGCAAGGTCGAAGGCGTTGTCAGAAAGTTCTACCGCGAACATATCATTCCGTTCTCGTCTTACCCGCAGCATGAACGGCCTGACATTGAAATTCTCTTAGCGTATCAGCGCGCTGGCCGCCGACGGATTCTCGTATCTGAGAAGACTGCGGTTCAGTCGTATGGCTTTGGAGAAGTAGCGGCTATTGGCGCTGGATCCTTTTTCGCGAAATCACTCGCGAGCGGTTTCAGGATGCGAAGCCGCAAGCACGAGCAGATGGACGTTCGGACGGCCATGTTGATGGCGACATATACCGTCTTTCGAGTCAAGGAATTCATCGATGGTTGTGGAAAATACACAACACTCGCTGTACTGCCATTGGCAAATGGGCCATCTGAAGAACAGATCAACGCACTTGAGGATGTTTTTCGCGAGCACGCGGCCCTAGAAGCCAGAACACTCGAAAGCATCTTCCGACATCCTGCAGCGAAGCCTATCAATGCGGAAACATTTGCGGCCAAATACGATGCGCTACGAGGGAAGTGCGATCAAATCCTATCTAAGCAGTGTGTGCAATTGGAACTGACAGCAGGGCCACAAGTTCCGACACCTCCCAAACGTGGTCGGAAAGGCCAGCGGCCATCGCCGGAGTGATTCGGAGTGTCTGATGGATCTTGCAAAAGTTATAGAACATGAAGTGCAGCGCGACTGAATGAGCATGCATCTCGATTTTCTTGCTAAAGGCGTTTGTCAGTCTCGCGAAGCGGCGCATGTGCATGCGCATCGTCAGGTTCTGCCGTTCAACATGACTGGTCGAGATGTCGCGATACCTTGGGCGTCCAGTAATGCGTGTTCTCGCCGCGCTGACCATTCGGCCCGGACTGTAACGGGTTGCCGCCGCCTGCGAAGCGACACCGGTCATCCCGCTAAACCGCTTTTCAATCTGCGCGTAATCGACGTCTGGACCGAACGCATATTCGACCGCATTCGGATACTTCGTGAAACCGTCCGTCGTGATCTGAACGCGGTTATTCAGGCGGGACGCGACATCGGCCATGAAGTCGTACGCCATGGCCTGATTCCGAGCGCCGACACGGTAAGACACGATCAATTTGGAATCGGGGTCCAACGCCGTCCACGTCCAGATGTCGCCCCATTCACCGAGTTTCTCTTCCGGGACATTCTTTTTTTTCGCACCGACAAACGACCAGATTTCATCGCACTGAATCTTCGTGGCGTTCAGGCCGCGCACATGGGCGTCGTGGTAGGCGACGCAGGCGGCGCCCAAATCCCGCACGAGCTTTTCAACCGTCATGCGAGCGATGCCGGTCAGGCGGGACGTTCCACGGAGGCTATTGCCTTCAACCAGAGCGGCAACCACGGCGGCTCGGTGTTCGGTGCTCAGCTGATTCATAATGGACATTATGCTTGCTCGTGCAGGCAATGTCAAGTGCTATGGGGCAGGCATGTTTCCAAAATTCGCAGACGTTATTGCGGCCATTGAGGATCTGAAGGAGCGCGGATTGATTCAGGATTACGCGCTATTTGGAGCAGTCGCCCAAGCATTTTGGGACGAAGCGATCCCCACCTTCGACCTTGATGTCTTGGTGCTTTTTGGTGGTCAGCCAGGGTTACTGATCGATATGGCGCCGCTCTACGATTGGGCGAGGCAAAGAGGGTATCAAGCGCAAGCTGAGCACATCATCATCAGCGAGATTCCGGTGCAATTTGTTCCGGCTCCGGATGCTCTACATGAAGAAGCCATTCAAAGCGCCTCTGTTTTAGATTTTGATGGCATTCCCGTCCGCGTGGTCCGGCCCGAATACCTGATCGCGACGTGGCTCCAGCCGCCAGCGAATCAGTCGCACAGAAAGGAGCGTGCGGCAAGATTGCGCCAATCCGGGCAAGTAGACGAAGAACTCTTAGGCACTCTCATGGAAAGGTATAATTTGTCTTGGTAGTCTTCCATGGCTGGCCGCCCTTCTCTGACGCTCATCCGCCGACTGCGCGATGGAAAAGACGAGTTACGGCGCACGCGCCGAAGTGCTCCGCTGTCGGAAAAGCTAAGGGATCTTGTACGCGCTCAGCACCTGTACGTGCAGGTCGTGGGCAGTCGCAGACAGCTACAGCCATGGCAAAAGCCATGGCCCATCTTGAGCGATATCGCGGATGTTGTCGTGATCAGGGATGGTTCAATGGAGCAAGATCGACGAAGACGAGTGCTCAGTGCGGCACCATCGCATTGGATTCGTCAGGCGTGGACTCTCCCGAAGTAGATTTCAGCCGGAACGGAATCCTCGTCAGAACCTCATCACCCCACAGAACATCAAACCAATACAGTCCTGGTTCGGCGGATGGAAGGGTGAACTGTATTCGGAGATTCGCTCCGTGTTCACCGCCAGAGAACACCACGGGCCATTTACGTACAGGCGATGGACCTTTATCAGGTCTGTTTAGTCTCATCCCAATTTCGTGTTCCCCGATCACGTCACCAGATTTCAACATTACGAAGGCCGTCATGGGGAGCCCGAGTGAGGGCGCATCCTTCGGTACTTCGATCTGTAAGTCCCCAGGCCCGATGGCCCTGATGCCCACAGACATCGTGTCAACAATGCGGATCAGGCTGACGACGTTGTCCGGCTCAATGAGGACCTTCTCGCAAATGCAGGCGACTTGCACAAAGGGCTTAGGGCTGGACACTCACGCCTCCGATCATCGCTTTTTACTCCATCGTGCTGCCACGGCCTTGCGAGCTATCGCTCTACGCTTTGCAGGTGAGAGCGCAGCAGCCCGAGCATGCCCGCCCTTCGATGCGCCGAGCTTTGACAGGGCCACGGCGGCAGGATTGCGGCCGTCTGGTATCTCAGCCGGTTTGGGCGCTTGCCCGGTGGCCTCTTGAACGATCTGCCATGCGAGTTGATTCGAATCGCGAGGACGTTTTCGAGCCATGCGGCGAGTATCGCATGCTTGCTCGGGCAGGGAACTTAAATGATGAATTGTGAAATCGAAACTAGACCATTACCCAGGTCCTGCAAAAGTTGACACTCCCCACAAGCGTCCGTATGATTGGGGTTTGCGGTTATTGGCGGCGACGCTAGTGGTTCGCCCCCCGAAGGATTCCCTTTTCATGCGTACGTTTGTAGCAAGCGCGAGGAGCGCGGACAGCCGGTGGCATGTCATCGACGCCAAGGGGCAGGTGCTCGGGCGCGTCGCGACGCTCGCCGCCCGACTGCTTCAGGGCAAGCACAAGGCGATCTACACCCCGTTTATTGACACCGGCGACCATGTGGTCGTCGTCAACGCGGCCGACGTCAAGCTGACGGGCCGCAAGGAAGACCAGAAGGTGTACCGCTCTCACAGCGGATACGAAGGCGGGTTGCGCGAGGAGCGCGCCGGCGTCGTTCGAAAGCGCCAGCCGGTCCGGCTGGTGGAGGAAGCGATTCGCGGCATGCTGCCGAAAACGAAGATGGGTGATGCGATGTATCGGAAGCTGAAGGTGTACGCCGGAGCCGACCATCCACATGCCGCCCAGCAACCCAGGAAGATCGAGGTCGCATAGTTGGCAAGCATCGAATACTACGCAACGGGTCGTCGCAAAACGTCCACCGCCCGCGTTTTCCTCCGCCCCGGCAAGGGCGCCATTACTGTTAATCACCGAGAGTTCGACAAGTACTTCACGACCGATGCGCTGCGGACGGTCGTGCGCCGGCCGTTGCTGCTGACGGAAACGGGTGAGAAGTTCGACATTCTCGCGACGGTTGACGGCGGCGGCGTGAACGGACAGGCAGGGGCCGTCCGGCTCGCCGTGGCGCGGGCGTTGGTCGAATACAACGCGGAGCTGCGCAAACAGTTGAAGAAGGACGGGCTGCTGACGTCGGATTCACGCGTCAAGGAGCGCAAGAAGTACGGAATGGCTGGCGCGCGCAAGCGCTTCCAGTTCAGTAAACGTTAATTGCAGGGCGGACTTCTCAGGTCCGCCGGAAACGGTTAGAGATGGAGGACATTTGCCCGGGATTGCGATGAAGGATCTACTGGAGGCCGGCGTTCATTTCGGCCACCAGACAAAGCGCTGGAATCCGAAGATGAAGGAATACATCTTCGGAGAGCGGAACGGCATCTACATCATCGATCTGAACAAGACGGTGAAGAAGTTCCGCGACGCCGAAGAGTTCGTCACGAACCTGGCCGCCGACGGTCGGACCGTGCTCTTCGTCGGCACGAAGCGCCAGGCGCAGGACGTCATGGCCGAAGAGGCGCAGCGGTGCACCATGTATTTCGTCAACCAGCGCTGGCTCGGCGGTCTGCTCACGAACTTCACGACAATCCAGCGCAGCCTCGGGCGGCTTCGCGATCTGGAGGCGATGGTCACCGACGGCCGGTACGATTCCCTCTCGAAGAAGGAAATCGCGCGCGCGGAAAAAGAGAAGCGCAAGCTGCTGAAGAACCTCGAAGGGATCCGACAGATGTCGCGTCTGCCGGACGCGATCTTCGTGGTCGACACCAAGAAGGAAAAGATCGCCGTTGACGAGGCGCGCAAGCTGAAGATTCCCGTCATCGGCATCGTCGACACCAACTGCGATCCCGACGAAGTCGACTTCGTGATTCCCGGCAACGACGATGCGCTGCGCGCCATCCGGCTGTTTGCGTCGAAGATTGCCGAAGCCGTGATTGCGGGACGCGGCATGCGCGAGTCGCGGATCGCCGAAGAAGATGCCGCGCGTGCGGAAGAAGCGGCGCAGGCCGATGCCGCTGCCCGGCTGCGAACGGCCGTGCGCCCGCAGCGGCGCGAACCGACACCGACCGCCGCCGGCGCATAACGGCGGCGGATCGACTTCGCGCCGGCCGCAGTATGGCCGGCGCTTTTGTGTACGGGTCCAGCGGAGAATCGAAATGACAACGACAGCGATTACGGCAGATCAGGTCAAGCAGCTTCGCGAGAAGACAGGCGCCGGCATGATGGAATGCAAGGCCGCGCTCGCGGAAGCGAACGGCAACATGGAGGAGGCGATCACCATCCTTCGGAAACGCGGCCTCGCCCAGGCCGCCAAACGCGCCGGGCGCGCGACCGCACAGGGCCTGATCACCAGCTACATCCATCTCGGCGGCAAGATCGGTGTGCTCGTCGAGGTGAACTGCGAAACAGACTTCGTCGCGCGCACCGAAGACTTCCAGAATCTCGCCAAGGAAGTCGCGATGCACATCGCGGCGGCCGATCCGAAGTGGGTCCGCCGCGAGGACGTACCCGGAGACGCCATCGAGAAGGAAAAGGCCATCTACCGCGCGCAGATGGAAAACACCGGCAAGCCGGCGCACGTGCTCGACAAGATCATCGAGGGGAAGCTGGGGAACTTCTACTCGCAGTTCGTGCTGGTCGACCAGCCGTCGATCCGCGACGCCAACGTCACGATCGCGCAGCTGATCACGCAGGCCACCGCGAAGACCGGTGAAAACATTCAGGTGAAGCGGTTCGTCCGCTTCAGAGTTGGTGAAACCGACTAGTCGTTCGGATCGTTCGAACCGTTCGGATCGTTCGAGTCGTTCTGCCGCGAACGATTCGAACGCCCGAACGAGCCGAACGATTCGAACGATATAATTCCCGTTCGTGTCCACCGTCTTGTCCCCGCTCTATCAGCGAGTCCTCCTCAAGCTGTCCGGCGAAGCGTTGATGGGCGAGCAGCAGTTCGGCGTCGATCCCGCAGTGGCCACGCAGATTGCGCAGGACGTCGGGGACATTCACGCGCTCGGCGTCGAAACCGCCATCGTCATCGGCGGTGGCAACATCTTCCGGGGGCTCGCCGCCAGCGCGCGCGGCATGGACCGGGCGACGGCCGACTACATGGGCATGCTCGCGACGGTCATCAACGCGCTCGCACTGCAGGATGCGCTTGAGCAGCTCGGCCTGGCGACGCGCGTCATCACCGCGATCGAGATGCGCGCAGTGGCCGAGCCTTTTATCCGCCGACGTGCGATCCGTCATCTCGAAAAGAAACGTGTCGTCATCTTCGCGGCGGGCACAGGCAATCCCTACTTCACCACCGACACCGCCGCTGCGCTTCGTGCCATGGAGATCAAAGCCGAGGTGATTCTGAAAGGGACGAAGGTGGACGGCGTGTACACCGCCGATCCGATGCTGGACCCCGAGGCGACGAAGTACCCTACAATTTCCTACCTGCAAGTGCTCGAACGCCAGCTCAAGGTGATGGACGCAACGGCCATCTCCCTGTGTATGGATAACAAGCTGCCGATTGTGGTGTTCAATCTTCGCGAGCCGGGCAACGTACGCCGCGTCGTCATGGGTGAGGCGATTGGAACGACTGTGAGCTAGCTGGGTGTTTGGTCCCACCAACCACTAACCACCAACCACCAACCACTAACCAACTGCTATGGACTTCAACGACCTGAAAAGCATGTTTGCGGAAGTGAAGACGCGCATGGACGGGGTCATCGACCGCGTACGGCGGGACATGGCATCGGTGCGCACCGGGCGCGCCACCGTCAGCCTGCTCGATGGCGTGCAGGTTGACGCGTACGGATCGAAGATGCCGATCAACCAGGTGGCCACGCTCTCGGTGCCCGAACCGGCGCTCATCGTCGCGCAGCCGTTCGACCCCTCAACGATGAAGGAGATCGAGAAGGCAATCCGCGCATCGGACCTCGGCCTCAACCCCTCCAATGACGGCAAGGTCATTCGCATTCCAATTCCGCCGCTGACCGACGAGCGGCGCAAAGAGCTGTCGCGGTACGTCCACAAGCAGGCCGAGGAAGGCCGGAACGTCGTCCGCAATGTCCGCCGCGATGCGAACGAACGCCTGAAGAAGTTGCTCAAGGACCACAAGATCTCAGAAGACGACGAGCGGAAGGGCCTCGACCACGTGCAGAAGATGACCGACGAGCACGTGAAGCTGATCGACGAGCTGCAGAAGAAAAAAGATCAGGACCTGCTGGTGCATTAGGCCGCCTGAAGGCGGCCGCTACGCCTCAATCGCCGAACGAGATCCCCATCATGCGGGCGGTCTGAAGCAGGTCGTAATCGAGCGGCACGAGCTTCGTGCGGCCGACGACTTCGCCGAGCGGGACCGGTACGAGCTCGGGCGGGTGGTTTGCCACCATCTTCCCGAACTGACCGCGCAGCACCAGTTCCACCGCTTTTCCACCGAATCGCGTTGCCAGCGTGCGATCGAATGCTGTCGGCGCGCCGCCGCGCTGCAGATGTCCCAGCACGACATGACGGGTTTCTTTCCCCGTCAACGTCGCCAGCTCGTCGCCGCAGAACTTCGCGGCTCCGCCGAGCCGCTCTGCGTGGCCGCCATGTGCGTGTTCAACCACCGACAGGACCCCGTCTTTCGGCCGGGCGCCTTCCGCGACGACGACGATGCTGAAGCGCGCGCCGCGGTCGTCGCGCTGGCGCAGGCATTCGACGACCTTGTTGAAGTCGTAGGGAATCTCCGGGATGAGGATGACGTCGGCGCCTCCCGCGACGCCGGCATGCAGCGCAATCCAGCCGGCGTAGCGCCCCATCACCTCGACGACAATGATGCGGCGGTGTGCTTCGGCGGTCGTGTGCAGCCGATCAATTGCTTCGGTCGCGAAGCTGACGGCGGTGTCGAAACCGAAGCAGCTCGTCGTGCCATGGATGTCGTTGTCGATCGTCTTCGGGACGCCGACAAGCGGGATGCCTTTCTTGTAGAACTCGTACGCGATGGCCAGCGTGCCGTCGCCACCGATGCAAATCAGGGCATCGAGCTCCATCTGCTGGAACATTTCCATGACGCGATCGGCGTAGCTGAAGGTGCCGTGCGGCGTCACGATCGGCTCGGCAAACGGATTGCCGCGGTTGACAGTTCCCAGGATGGTGCCGCCGAGCCTCAGGATTCCGGTGACGTCCTTTGGGGTCAGGACGCGCGTCTTGTCTGGATAAACCAGCCCGTCGAAGCTGTCCTCGAGTCCGACGACGGTCGCGCCGGCGTTGGTCGCCGTCTTGACGACGGCGCGAATCACCGCGTTCAGGCCAGGGGCATCACCCCCGCCAGTGAGAACACCAATTTGTCGGATGGCAGGCATGTAGGCGAGAAGTCGGATTGGCAATCGCAAGGATAGCTGATGTGACCATCAGCTTTCTCCGATTGGGCGCCCCCGAGCGTGTCAGGACACGCGCCGTGCGAGCAGCGCGAGGAGCGTCAGCTTCGCAAGGACAAGGGCGACGAAGTACACCACAAGCCCCGGCGGAGGTGCGGTTTCAAGTTGCTCCTGCGCGAGTACCGCGAGCAGGAGAACCGGCCATGCAACCAAAACGATAATCGCCGCGCGGAAGATCGGATCGAGGACTGCTCGAGCAAGTCGGCGCAACTTATCCAACGGCGCTCACCGGCGCCGCGGACTGCAACGATCATCTCGTCACGGTACGGCACATCGCTGCATGCGAATGCCTGAGACGTCAATTCAGAAGACCGATGAACTCAGGAGATCGTTCTTCGAGGGGCCTTCACGGGAACACCTTGACACCTGTCGCCACGAGTTGACTGACCGCACTCCTGAATGCATTGCGCGCTTCTTCATGCGTTGCCAGATGCGCCTGCGACTCCACCTCGTGGAACCGGCCGCGTTCGTCGCGACCCTGGACCACGAACAACCAGTCGTCAGACTGAAGGTTCCTCGCGATGCACCCGATCAGGAGCCTGGATCGCTCAACAAACCATTCGACTTCCTGCTGGAACCATACAGACGTCTTCGAGCGATCGGGATGCAGTTCCTCGAACGCGACGCGAGAGATCGATTGGATCGATTGAATAGGCATTTCGGTTCCCCCCGGGACTCCCTCTTTACCGACTGATTGCGGCTGAAACGGGCAACGCGCTCGTGAGCGCAGCCATGCACAGCAACAGCACCGCGATCCACAACGGTGCGCGCCCCAATGCACTCAACATCGCAAATGCAGTGGATATCAACAGGAGTGCCAACGGCAGGTATAGCAGCAGCATGGGCCCGTACTTTCTGGAAGTTTCAACCGGCGCGCAGTGCGTGCAAGAGCATTGATCTGTTCTGAAGGCACACGCAAGCTCGACATTTCCTAGAAATCCCTCGCACACTCACGACCGCGCGAACGGCGTCATGTCAAGCGAGAGGTCGGCTGAAGTGATCCGCGCGATGCGCGAAGGCGTGTAGCTACAGGCCGCCCTTGTTCTTATGGCGCCTCGTCATGACGAGCGCCGCGATTGCGAGAACCATACAACAACGGCGACACATCGATTGTGTTGCACTACCGACACAAACATTTCACGCTACCGATACAGACATTTCAGTGGTGATTCGGCCATTGACTCAATTGGCTGCGGTCGATGGTTACCCGCACATGGAGCTCGCGGGCATTCCGGTCCTGGTTCTTTTGAACGGCTCGAGCCTCGCGGCGCTGCTCGAGCACGGCTGACACAAGCGACGCCGAAATCACCACCAAACAAGCCAAGGCAATCGACATCGGTTCTTCCCCCTGAAGTGCGGCGTACGTCGGACCGCTGCCCACGAGGGTTATCGGCAGCGCGGATGTGCGCTGCACTCATCCGCAGCGAGACGGATGGAGTTCGATGGCTCAGTGGATTCGGAGCGAATTCCTCAGAAAACGCGCGGCATGGCGAGTTGTCAGCACCGTAATGCCGCGAGCGATCAAATGCCACGTGCGTTCGACTCGCGTCAGCCATCTTCGGTGGCTGGCAGGCGATTCGCGACGACGCCGCCGTTCCGAATCGACGGATGTCCTTGGTACTGGCCAATCGCTGCGAGGAAAGTGATTCGCGTCAAGTCGCGCGAGGTCCTCGGTGGTGAGAGGTTCTGATCCTCTACGCATGCGCCGGGCGAATGTACAACCAAGGGAGATCCGTGGCTAGCCACGAAAGTTGTGATCCGTACTTCTACCGCGCCGCGCTGCCACCCTTGAGATCCGTCCTGGACGAGATCCATCCTGGACGCGGTGTCGAACAGTTCGACTCCGCGGGCACTGTCAGCGGCTACCAACTACGGTTCAAAGAGCTGGCGCACCTCGGCGGAGTGTTCGGGCCACGTGTAGATCAGGTCATCGATGGTGACATGAGGGTCATTCCAGGACACAACGCGATCGCCATAAATGCTGAAGCCCTCGTCAGGCGCCTCAACAATGAGCACGATGTCACTGCCACCGCAAATGACGTCCCACAGCTCTTGAGGAGCGCGATCAGACTCAGTTTGTCGAATGAAAACTGTCCGACGGCACAAACCGCGCTTGATCAGCCTTGCAGGGGAGGCCGGCTCAGTTCGCCGCCGCATGGTGCGGCGGGTGCAATCAAAAGGCCGTCAAGAATTCAGCTCAGGAAAATGGTGGACGGCAGGAGGCTCGAACTCCCGACCTCTGCGTTGCGAACGCAGCGCTCTCCCAGCTGAGCTAGCCGCCCTTCTTTGTCAGGTGAATACGTGCGTTGGTGATGAAGGCACTGGACGGCCTCCGCGCAACCACGAATTCGAAGTCTAGCACGCAGGTACGCCCTAACCAACCCGGTTCCAGACACTGAAGTTCCGGATGACACGTCCTTGGGCGTCGCGTCCCGTCGTCGTGATCGTGCGCGTCTTGCCATCCGGCGTGACCGCGACGCGCGACGTGGTCGTGATGAGACCGTTCACCTTCGTCGCAAAGGTGTAATGGTGATCGTCTACGCGTGTAAACACGCGGGTGCTGTTTGCGTCCGGCGCACCTTTGTACTCGTAGTCCTTGCCGTCGAACTTGTAGGTGACTTCGGTGTGAATCTTCTTCCCGTCGGCATCCGCGCCGTCGGTGATCGCGGTAAAAGTGTCGCCCGATGCCGTGATTCGCGTCGTTTGGTTCTTCGGCGCGAGGCCCGGCGGATCGTATGAAGACTGAGCGAGGTTCAGTGTCCAGGTGCCGACCCACGAATCGGGGCTCTGAGCCGCAATCCGGCAAACCCCGGAGCCGACCGCGATCGAGGCGAACACTGTAACGAAAACGAGTGCCCGCATGGCACACCTCCTGGCGGGACACTCTACCGCAGCCGCGGCTTTTCGTGTACAAGCCGTCTTGAATGATCGACAGTCCTGGGCCGGCGGCGATCACACGGCTGCTGGTCGACTGGCGCGGCGGCGATCAAGCCGCGTTGGAACAGTTGATCCCGCTCGTCCACGACGAGCTGCGGCGGCTGGCGCGCCGCCACATGGCGCACGAACGAGTCGGCCACGCCCTGCAGGCAACAGCGCTGGTCAACGAAGCCTTCGTCCGGCTGATAGACGTGCGAGGTTGGTGGTTGGTGGTTGGTAGTTGGTAGCTGCGGGGACAACTGCGCGGCAATCCGAATCAGTCGGACGCCCTGTCGCGATGCCATTTCTTCACCTCTGACCGAACGGTTTCCCCAGCGGCGATGGCGGCCCTTGTCTCATGGGTACCGCTCGAGGTGTGTATGGCCGTCCGCTCGTAGAAGTGGTACTTCGCCGCGCTGTCGCGAACGCTCGGCTCCGCAATCACTTCAATCGTGTGGCGCAATTCGTGCGCGATGAGTTCCATCAAATCCAAGTCGCCTGTGCGGCCGTCGACGAGGACGCGCATGTAGCGGTACGTCTCTGATGCGGTTACGCTCACGAAGCACGCCCTGACGCTGTGGCTGCATTTGCCGTCTTCGACGTAGATGTAGCTGTCGCTGCCGTCGATGATCGCAACCAACTTGCGGAACGTGGCCGAACGATTGAACGCACTCTGTACGGCCGCGGCAACTTTCGGATCTCGGGCCCTGACGTGGGACATCGGGGCTGGATCGGTAACCGGCGCGTCCGCGGCCAGACTCGCCTGCGGTGTCGCGATTGCCGCAGCCATCGCCATTACCGCGACCGTCAGGTTTCGTGCCGTCTTCGCCATTTCCGTGTCCTCCTCGTATGGAGAGGCGGGAAACGGTCGTGAAAACTGACGTGAGGTCTACGTTAGGGTTGGGGCGGATATCGCACGTTGAACGATAAGATCGAAACTTCCGTTGGCCGACGACCCTCTTCCACTCGGACGCGCGCATCAGCTCGCCTCGATCGTCGTCAGGGAAACGCGGCGCGCCGGGCTTGCGGTGGACACGTTGATATCGGTCGGGGACCTTCGCCGCTACGAACCGGCCGTGAGCGCGGTTGAAGTGCTGGCCGTCGCCGCCGCGTCGGAACACCCCGACATCCTGTCGCGCTTTGCGCGGCTCCCGATCGCCATCGCGTCGCGGGACCATGACGACCGCAGCGTCAAGATCGTCACTGACCGTGCCCCGGTCACAATCTATCTGACGACCCCAGAGGATGCGGGTGCCGCGCTGGTCTGGTATACGGGAGCACCCGATCACGTCGAAGCGCTTCAGCACCGTGCAGCGTCGCGAGGCCTGCACTTCCATCAGGCGCAGTTGACGGAGACCGCCGGTGGACCGGTCCGCTGTCCGTCGGAAGACGACCTGTACGATCGTCTCGACCTCTCGTTCATCCCTCCGGAACTCCGCTCCGGCGACGAGGCCATCGCGGCGGCGGAGCGCAACGCCATTCCGTCGCTCGTTCTCGAACGGCACATGCGTGGTGACCTCCACACACATTCGAGCTGGAGCGATGGCCGCGACAGTGTGGATGCGATGGTACGCGCCGCCAAACAGCTCGGCTACGAGTACGTCGCCATCACCGACCATTCACAGCGCGCCTGGTCGAACCGCAAACTGGCGCTCGACGAGGTGCCGCAGCAGCGTGCGGAAATCGAGTTGCTTCGCCGGAAGATCCCCGGCATCGAGATTCTGCAGGGCATCGAGGTCGACATCATGGCCGACGCCAGCCTTGATTTCGACGACAACGTGCTCGAAGGTTTCGATATCGTGCTGGCTTCGCTCCACGATGCATGCGAGCAGGATCCGCCGCAGCTGACGGGGCGATATCTGAAAGCCATCCATCACCCGCTCGTGAACGTGATTACCCATCCTGCCAATCGTTCACCTGCGCGCTCATCCGGCTTCGATGTGGACTTTGACGCGCTGTTTCACGCCGCGGCCGAAACCGGAACGGCGATGGAAATCGACGGGGCACCCGGCCATCTCGACATGGACGGCGCCCTCGCGCGCCGTGCGGCGGCGGCAGGCGTCACCATCGCCATCGACAGCGACTGCCATCGTGCCGAATGGCTCGCGCGGCAGATGCGCTTCGGTGTCGGGACTGCCCGGCGCGGGTGGATCGAGCCCCGGCACGTGCTCAACACGAAGAGCATCGAAGAGGTCCGTGCGTTCATCGCGCGCAAGCGATCTCGTGGATAGTCGAATTGCGAGAGCGATCGTCGCCGCCTCTATCGTCGCGACCGTCGCCTTCTGGGCGTACACCACGACGCTGCTGCCCGGTGTCGATCTGGGCGATACCGGAGGCTTTCAGGCTGCAGTGCTGTGGCCGGAAGTGAGCGCGCGGCAGGCCTATCCCCTCTATTACGACCTTGCCGCTCCGTTCGTGCGCACCGTCAGCATCGGGAACCCGGCGCGTGGCCTCAATCTGTTCTCCGCAATTTTCGGTGCCGCCGCTTCGGGTCTTCTCACGTATCTGTGCGCGCTGATCGCTGAATCGCTCGCGGCCGGCATCGCCGCCGGCCTTCTTCTCGCCTTCTCATACACGTTCTGGAGCCAGGCAATCATCGCCGAGGTCTACACGCTGCACCTGACACTCGTGCTGGTGAGCTGCCTCGCTCTCCATGCGTATGCGCAGCAGCCATCGCGCCCGCGTCTCGCGATCTTCTTCGGCGTTTACGCGCTCGCGTTTGGCAACCATCTGTCGATGATTCTGCTGCTGGTCCCGTTCGGGATCTTTCTCCTGCAGGTCACCCCCGATCGACGCGCGCTGTTTGCGCCCTCGACGATTGCCCTCGCCGTCATGATTGCTGCCGCCGGTGCGCTGCAGTACTGGCCGAACCTGGTGCCGACATGGCCGATCAGTGATGGCAGCGCCGCGTCGTGGAGCGATCGGCTCGCGGCCTTCTGGTTTGACACGACGAAGGTCGACTGGCGCGAGTCGATGGTGATGGGGGTCCGGGGCGATCAACTTGTCGATCGCCTCGGTATGTGGTGGTTTGACGCCCGCCAGCAGTTCGGCGTGATCGGCCTGCTCCTCGCTGTCCTCGGTGCGGTTCGTCTGTGGACGATCTCGCGCCCATGGGCAACCCTCGTTGTCCTCGCGTACGCGATCAATACCGTGTTTGCTTTCACGTATAACGTGGGCGACACGCACGTCTTCTATTTACCCGGCCACTTGTTCACCGCATTTCTGGCTGGCGCCGCGCTCTCTCTATCTGGCGGGTCCGAAAGGACCCGCCCTACACTACGGAGCGCGGCGACAATTCTCGTCATCGCTTACGCGAGCTGGCGCGCGTGGGACACATGGCCCGCAATCGATCGCCATGACGACCGTCGCGCGGACTCGCTCGTGACCCGCCTTACGCTCGGCGTCAATCCGCAGAGCGCCGTCCTCGTCACCGACTTGAACTGGCAGGTCGAGAACGCGCTCCTCTACCACACCCGGTGGCAGCGGCGCGATGTCCCATGGGTGCGGCTGCCGGACGTCCAGCTGCATTTCCCGCTTCTCGTGCGCGACAACGAAGCGATTTCACGCGACCTGATCCTCGACGCCTATTCCGCGCGAGATGTCGTGGCGGCATTCGGCCCTCTTTTTCCGTTGCAGCGCGATCCGATCAGTGCGTCTCCGGATCTCATCGATGAGATCACTGGCCTGTCGTCAGGAACGCCGTACGTGTTGTGCGTATTAACGCCGCCGAGGGAGGAGCTCCTCGACCCCGCGCTCCTTCGGTCAGTAGTGAGAATGCTCGCCGGCGGCCGCATTCCACCCGCATTGCGGATCGAAAATGCCGCGCAAACCGGAACGGGCGCGCGCTATCAGCTGATGGCGGGCCTTACAGGCGAGGCTCCGATAGTGTCGCGCGCCGAAGGCTCGCCGTTCCGCATGGACTTCCGGCTGCTGGACGATTCGTTCACGGTGCGTATGGAATCGTGGCTGCCGTCCGATACGTTCCGGCGCGCCGGATTTGGCCACGTCCTTCGCGGACGCGAGCACGTGCTGACGCTCGAGCGAGGGGTGAGTCTCGTGTGGTTCGATCGCAATGCCAGACCATCGAATCCCGTGTACGCGGCAAGCGTGTATTCGCCTGGCCACAGATACCGGCTCTCCTCTGTGTCTCCGTCGCTCGCGGTGCTTCATCGCCGTCCAATTTCCTCAACAGATCGTCCATAGGTACACGCCACATTTCTTGCATCGACGGGTTCGCTTTCAAGCGGAACTGCTATCGTTATGGGACAAGTGGCTCGGGTGACTCATCTATTCACGGTCGCAGCGATCTCTGTGGCGCTGTCCGTTGTCGCGGACGCGCAGTCGCGACCGGCGCCCGACGCACTGGCCCGTTCCCTTCAGCAGCGCTACCAGGGGATCAAGGACTTCTCTGCCGACTTCGTTCATAGCTATCGTGGAGGGGTTCTCAAGACGCAATCGCAGGAGCGGGGCACGGTCAGCGTGAAAAAGCCAAGCCGCATGCGGTGGACCTACACGGCGCCGGAAAAGAAGGAGTTCGTCTCGGACGGCGTGAAGATCTATTCGTATATCCCCCAGGACAAGCAGGTGATCGTCAGCAGTGTCCCGCCCGATAACCAGGCGACGACCCCTGCCTTGTTTCTCGCCGGAAAAGGGGACATCGTCCGTGATTTCTCAGCGAGTTACGCGGAACCGGCCATCCCCGGAACCCTGGCCCTGAAGCTGACGCCGCGGCGGAATGAGCCTGATTACGAGTATCTGGTCGTGGCCGTCGACCCTGCCTCCCTGCAGATTCGAGCCCTCACCACTCGTGACCACGAAGGAGGCGAATCGACGCTCGCGTTTACGAACTTGAAGGAAAATCAGGGAATATCCGATAAGGTGTTTGGATTCAGGATTCCTAAAGGCGTTGACGTCATCACGGATGGCTCGCACAACTGATCGGCTCGTTGCTCTCGTGGCCCTGGTGATCGCTGTCAGCGGCTGCGTCACGACCGGCACATATCGCTCCGCGCAACGTGCAGAACAGGCAGCGGACTACGACCGGGCGGTCGCCGAATACACCGCGGCGTCCAAGAAACACCCCAACGATCGGACCACCCAGCTTGCATTACAGCGCGCCAAGCTGCGTGCCTCGCAGGAGCACCTCACGCGTGCACGCCGCCTCGAAGCAACGGGCAAGCTTGACGAGGCGCTCGTCGAGTACGAATTGGCTGCGGAGTTGAACCCGGGAAATGGCGACATCGACGCCGCCTTGCGTAACGTGCGGCTGCAGCTTCGCAACCGCGTTGCCGTCTCGCGAGAAGGCAAAACGCAACTCGAAGCGCTGATCGATCAGTCGCAGAAGCTTGCACCGGCGGGATTCGAATTGCCTCCCGAAGTGCGGCTTCCAGCCTCGCTTGTCTTCCGCGACGCCAGCGTGCGCGACATCTACACCGTCATCGCCCGCTTCGCGAACGTGAACATCGTCTTCGATCCCACATTCCGCGACGACCGCATCACGATCGATCTGAGCAACGTGACGCTCGATCAGGCGCTGGCGGCCATTTCGTCCGCGACACGGAATTTCTACAAGGTGACCGCGCAGCGAACGGTCACGGTGATTCCGGATACGGCTGCCAAACGCCGCGAGTACGAAGAAGAAGTCGTCCGCACGTTCTATCTGAGCAACGCGGACCTGAAAGAGACGATCGATCTCCTGCGCATCGTTGTCGATGCGCGGCGCATCGCGCCGCTGACCGCGACCAACGCGCTGACGATCAAGGACACGCCCGAACGCGTGGCCGCCGCCGGCCGCATCATCCAGGCAATCGACAAAGCGCGCCCTGAGGTGGTCATCGACGTCGAGCTGCTCGAGGTCGATCGCACCAGGCTGCTTGAATACGGCTTGCAGATCGCGAGCCCGGGTTCCCCGGGCATCAACGGGACCGTTGACGTCAACCGCGACAAGCTCACGCTCCAAAATCTGGTCAACCTGACGCAGTCCGACATTATCCTGACGGGTCTCCCCGCGTTGTTCTACCGTCTGCTCAAAAGCGACGCGAACACCCGCACGCTGGCCAACCCGCAGCTACGGACATCGGAAGGCATGGTGGCACAGGCGAGGTTCGGGGAGCAGATTCCGGTTCCCGTGACGACGTTTGCGCCCATTGCGACCGGTGGCGTCGCCCAGCAGCCCATCACATCGTTCCAGTATCAGAACGTCGGCGTGAACATCGACATCACGCCGCGCACGCACCACGACGACGACGTCTCGTTGGCGCTGAAAGTGGTCGTCAACGCCCAGCTCGGCACCGGGTTCGGCGGGCTGCCGACCTTCGCCAACCGCGAAATCACGACCTCCATCAGGCTGCGCGACGGCGAGACGAACATGCTGGCCGGTCTGATTCGCGACGACGAGCGGACGACCATGGAAGGTGTTCCCGGTTTGAGCGATGTACCGGTGGTCGGCCGGCTGTTCGCGCGAAACCGGAAAGAGACCCTGCAGAGCGACATCGTGCTGACGCTGACGCCGCACATCATCCGCGTTCTGGACCTCAGCGCAGACGACTTGCGGCCATTCCGCGTCACCGGCGATGCGAACGCGCCACTGATCGACCTGCCGATCATCCAGACACCGCCGGTCACCATTCCGCCGGTGCAGCTGGCACCGCCACCGCAGCCGGCGCCTCCTCCTGCCCAGAACCCCGCGCAGCCGCCGCAGCCCGCGCAGCCGATCCCTGGCACACTCGCGCCAGCGCCGCCGAAATAGCTCGTTCGGATCGTTCGGATCGTTCGGATCGTTCGGATCGTTCGCCAAGAGCGGTACAATCGCATTTCGCGTGAACGATTCGTCTACCATCATCCAGCTGAGGCGTGAAGCGACCCTGGTTTCGCGCGCAGCCACGCTCGAAGGCTTCGTTGAGGGTATCGCCGACGGGCGCGGTATCCATCTACGCGGGGTCGAACCGCTGACGACGATCATTGTGCAGACGCACAATTCGCGTTATCGCATCGTCATGACCGGCGGCACCTCGGCGATTGTTCAAGGGGGACAGTTCTTCACGGATCCGACACCGGCTCGCATCGACGGCTCCGGATTCGGCGGCAGCCTGCTGAAGACGGCCTGGATTGGCGTCGGCCTGAAGATGGAGATCTTCGCCAACAGCCAGCGGATCATCACGTCGCCGGTGCTCGATGTGACGTTGGAACGCGGGTCTTCCGCTTCCGTTCATTAGGTCCTTCATCCGTCATGTCAGCGGCGAAACCCGCGCTACAATCCGCACCCTCAGGAACGACCATGACGCGCGATCAGATCGTTGACCTGTTTGAACGGCGGCTGAAAGCGACAAATGAACACGACGTCGAGTCGCTCGCCGACTTGTACGCACCTGATGCCCTCGTCGAAAGCCCGCTTGGTGGTACACATCAGGGTCGCACGGCGATTCAATCGGTCATCGGCGCGTTCTTCAGCGCCCTGAGCGACGCCCGGGTCACGCAGGACGACTTGATCATCGACGGCGATCGCGTTGTCCTGGTCGTGACGGTGTCGGGCACCGACAACGGCGGCTTCATGGGCACGGCGCCGAGCGGACGGCCCGCGCAGCTGCCTGTGGTGTTCGTGTGTCATGTCGCCGACGGGCTCATTACACACGAGCGCCGCATGCACGACTTCACCGGCTTCATCGGCCCGCCTGGCTTAGCGAATGCCAAAACCGGGCCATTTCTGCGGCCTGGCCGGCAGGTCCGGCCCTACGTTCCGAATCCCGCCAGCGCCCTCCCTCG
>JACXTT010003613.1_pt1 | contig 23633 bp, 24 predicted proteins | sample 9270951 | NCBI WGS metagenome assembly JACXTT01 (sample SAMN15532306, study PRJNA645909) | rock metagenome | isolation source: weathered quartz diorite | place: Puerto Rico | collected 2017-06-21
GCCCCGAAGGGCAGCCGCGGGGGGGAGGGTCGGCACCGGAACGGCCGGGGAGGCCCTCCCCAAGGCCGAGCCGCGGGTCGGGGACGCCGCCGGGGAGGTCGTGGCCGAGGCCAGGGGCGCCTCGGCGGAAGGTGCGGCCGATGAAGCGGCCGGGACGCGCGACTCGAGGCGTTGGAACGCGGCTTCGCGGCCGGGCTGGTCGGCGGCGCCGGAGGGTGCGGCCGCCGCACCAGGAACGCAATGGCGACGCGCGGTGCGGGTGCCCGGAGACGGGCGCCCACGCGACCCCATCGGGGCGCTCGGCACCGTGGGCCGCGACCTGCTCGGCGCGCCGGGCGACGACCCGATCCGGCGCCTGGGGATCGCCCTGGTCGCGTGGCCGCCAATCGGCCTTGCCGCGGCGGCCGCCATCGGCGAAATCACCGGCTGCACGACCTACTCGGCGGAGTGCTCGGGCTCCGACAGCCTCCTGCCGTGGCTCGCCCAGGCTGCGATTCTCGGGTTGCTACTGCTCCTGCCGCCGCTGGCGCGGGTGCTGGTCGGCGGCACGATCGCGGTGATCCTCGCCCTGATTCCGATGACGGCGTTGCTGCTCGTCGTCGGCGGCGCCGGCGCGCCCCAGTCCGCATTCGCGCTCGGGGCGCTTCTCTCTGCGGCGTGGATCGGCGGCGTGGCGTGGACGGCGCGCGGAACGACGCGTGCCGCAACAGGATCCGGGGCGTGAGCCGGCCGGCGGGGCTCGGTAGCGAGGGCCGGCACAAGCCCTCGAGCGATCTCTCCAGCTCCGCCCAGGAGTACCTGCTCACGCTCCGGATCATGGCCGGCGACGGCTCCCGTATCACCGCGGCCCAGGTCGCCCGGAAGCTCGGGGTGAGCACGCAGGCGGCGAGCGAGATGTTCCGGCGGCTGGGGAGCGATGGGCTCGTGTCGCTCGCCGAGGGCCGCGAGCTCCAGCTCACGACGGCGGGTCGCGCCGCGGCGGACGGCATCTTCCGGCGCCACGCGCTGTGCGAGTGGCTGCTGACGGAGATCGTCGGCCTCGGCTGGGCGGAGTCTGACGCCGAGGCGGAGCGGCTTCAGGCCGCGATCTCGCCGCGGGTCGAGCAACAGCTGGACGAGCTCCTCGGCCACCCCCAAACATGCCCGCATGGCAACCCGATCGACGCCGACATCGCCAGCCGGCGCCCCGCGGGGGCGGCGCTCGCCGATGTCGAGGCGGGGCAGCGCGCGACGATCTACCGCATCACCGAGCTCGCCGAGGAAGACGCAGCGCTCCTGTCCTACCTGGAGGCGCGTGGCCTGCGGCCGGGGGCGCACATCACGGTGCTGGCGCGGTCGGAGTCGCTCGACTCGCTGACGCTGGACGGTCCGCTCGGGCGGGCGACGCTGGGCCTCCGGCCCGCCGCGCTCGTGCTCGTCCTGCCGGGCGACGCGGACCCGAGCCTGTTCCACCGGGTGCCCGGGCGCTGAAGGTGGCGTAACCGTCTCGTCGCGCTAGAGCGGTTATCTGGTAGGCTGGCCGCGATGCCCAACCCGCGCGTCAGGATCGCGCCGAGCCCGACCGGGCCGCTGCACATCGGGACCGCCCGGACCGCGCTCTTCAACTACCTGTACGCGCGCCATCACGACGGCACCTTCGTCCTGCGCCTCGAGGACACCGACGTCGCCCGCAGCACGGTTGCGTTCGAGGCGGACATCATCGAGCAGCTCCACTGGCTCGGGATCACGTGGGACGAGGGGCCGGATGCGGGGGGCGGCGACGACCGGGGCCCGTACGGCCCGTACCGCCAGATGGAACGCCTCGAACGGTACGCGGCCGCGGCCGCGCGTCTGCTCGCTGCCGACGAGGCCTATCCCTGCTACTGCGCCCCGGAGGAGCTGGAGGCGGACCGGAAGGCGCAGGAGGCCGCCCACGAGGCGCCGCGGTACGTCGGGCGCTGCGCGCATCTCACTTCCGGGGAGCGCGCCGCCCGCGAAGCCGCGGGTCGGCGCGGCGCACTGCGCTTCCGCGTCCCGGCCGGGAAGGTCGCCTGGAACGACCTGGTCCGTGGCGAGGTCGAGATCGACACCGACAACATCGGCGGCGACTTCGTGATCGTCCGCAGCGACGGCACGCCCCTGTATCACTTCGTGGTGGTCGTCGACGACGCCGCGATGGAGATGACCCACATCATCCGCGGCGAGGATCACATCTCGAACACGCCGAAGCACATCCTGCTGTTCCGGGCCCTCGGGCACGCCGTGCCGGCGTTCGCCCATCTGCCGCTGATCCTCAATCCCGACCGAACGAAGATGAGCAAGCGCAAGACCCAGACCGCGATTGCCGACTATCGGGCGCAGGGCTTCATCCCCGAGGCCCTCGTCAACTTCCTAGCCCTGCTCGGCTGGTCCACGGGCACCGAGGAGGAGATCCTCACCCTCGACCACCTCGCCGGGCGCTTCGACCTCGAGCATGTCCAGAAGGGCGGTGCGGTCTTCGACCGCGAGCGGCTGGAGTGGCTGAACGGCCAGTGGATCCGTAGGCTCGAGGCCGAGGACCTGATCGAGCGCTTGGAGCCGTTCCTCGAGACGGAGCGCGACGCCGGTCGGATCGACCGCGTGCCGACGCCGGAAGAGCTGCGGCCGCTCGTCCCGATCATCCAGGAGCGCCTTCCGACGCTTGCCGCGATCGGCGACCTCGTCGGCTTCCTGTGGGTCGACGACGTGACGGTCGATCCCGCGATCCTCGTGCCCAAGCGCTGGGACCGAGTCACGACTCTCATCGCGCTGCGCGCGGCGCGCGAGACGATCTCGGGCTCGGTTGGGGCCGTCACCTTCGAAGCCGACGAGCTCGAGCCGCCGCTGCGGGCCCTCGCCGAGGAACGCGGCTGGAAGGCCGGCGACCTGTTCATGGCCATCCGCGTGGCCGCGACCGGGCGCACCGCGACGCCGCCCCTGTTCGACTCGCTCGTCGCCCTCGGGCGCGAGCGGACCCTCGCCCGGCTCGATCGGGCGATCGAGACCCTCGAAGGAATGGAGGAAGCAGCCTGATGTCCAACGACGTCGCCACCCGCATCACGTACAAGCACGTCCAGGCCTGGCTCGACGCCTACGAGCACGCCTGGGAGACCTACGACGCCGCCGAGATCGGCGCCCTGTTCACCGACCACGCCGAGTACCGCTGGCACCCGTTCGACGAGCCGGAGGTCGGGCGGGACGCCATCGTCGAGGGCTGGCTGAACCCGGGCGGCAACGCGAGCGATCGGGACAAGCCCGGCACCTATCTCGGCGAATACCGGCCGTTCGCGGTCGACGGCAACCGGGCCGTGGCGATCGGCACGAGCACCTACTGGACCGACCCCAGCCGTTCGAAGATCGCACGCCGCTACCACAACAACTGGCTGCTCGAGTTCGGCCCGGACGGGAAATGCAGCTCCTTCGTCGAGTACTACAACAAGGAAGGTTGAGCGAGGCCTGGCTCCACGCGGCGCTGACAACCGGACCCAAATTCCCCGTTAACAATCCTCCGTAGACTCGGACCCGTGCCGAAGACTGTCCTGGTGGTCGAGGACGAGCCGACCCTGCGCGAGACCCTCGCGGAGGCGCTCGAGTCCGAGGGCTATCGCGCCGTGCAGGCTGCTGACGGCCGGAGCGGGCTCGCACTGTTCCACGCAGAGCATCCCGACCTCGTCCTGTTGGACCTGATGCTGCCGGAGCTGTCCGGCCTCGAGGTCACCCGCCAGGTCCGGGCCGAATCCGCCGTCCCGATCGTGATGCTCACCGCGCGCGACGCGGAGGTCGACAAGGTCGTCGGCCTCGAGCTCGGCGCCGACGACTACGTGACCAAGCCATTCAGCCTGCGCGAGCTGTCGGCGCGCATCCGGGCCGTCCTGCGTCGCGGCGAGGCGGTGGGCCCGGCCCTGCCGCCCCGGGTGCCCTTGGGTCCCGTGGAGGTCGACGTTGCGGGCCATCGAGTCCTGCGCGACGGCCGCGAGGTGCCGCTCAAGCCGAAGGTCTTCGAGCTGCTCGCGTTCCTCCTTCGCCACCCCGGCCAGGTCGTCAGCCGCGATCAATTGCTCGAGCGGGTATGGGGCTACGACTACCCGGGCGAAACGCGCACGGTCGACGTCCATGTGCACTGGCTCCGCTCGGCCATCGAGCCCGAGCCGTCCAACCCGACGATCATCCAGACGGTCCGCGGCGTCGGCTACGTCCTGCGCCGCCCGGAGCCGGCGGTCGTGCCGGCCCAGGCGTAGGCCGGAGCGTCCACATGCCTTCGCCCGAAGTTCACGGCCCGAACATCGAGCGTTGATCGAGCCGGCCGACGATGGCGTCATGACCTTGATCCAGTCGATCCTCCCGGCCGCCGCTCCTGCGGTCGGGAGCCTCCTCCCCGGCGACGCGGACGCAGGGGGGCGCGCTCGCCCCTCCGCGTCGTCGGGTGACGTCGCTCGCGAGCTCGATGACGAGGTGGCCCGTCTCCTCCGGGTCCGCTCGGGCGAGCTCGCCGAGCCCCTGCTCTGGCGGCGGCCGAGCCACCTCCGTGAGGTCGACGCCGTCGTCCGCCAGCTCGCCCCGATCCGGACGCGTGATTCCCTGTTCTCGTCGTGGGAACGCGAATCGCGCCACTCGGCGCCGGTACGCCTGGCCTATGCCATCGCGTGGCTCGGTCTCGCCCGGACCACGCCGCGCGCCGTCACCAGGCACGCGCGCCGGCGCTTACGCCTGGGCGTGCTCAGAGGAGCCGGCTGAGCACCTCCCACGCCAGCCACGCGACGGCCCCCGAAGCTGGGATCGTCAGGATCCAGGCAGTCACGATGTTCCCGGCGACGCCCCATCGAACCGCGGAGAACCGATCGCTGGCCCCAACGCCCATGATCGCCGACGAGATGACGTGGGTCGTCGACACCGGTACACCGAGCGACGAGGCGCCGAGGATGATCGTCGCGGCCGTGGTCTCGGCGGCGAAGCCATGGACGGGGTCGAGCTTGACGACGCGCTGACCCATCGTCCGGATGATCCGCCAGCCGCCGACCGCGGTCCCCATCGCGATCGCGCTGGCGGCAAGGAGGATGACCCAGATCGGCACCGTCGGCTCCTTCAGGATGCCGGCGGCAACGAGCGCGAGGGTGATGATTCCCATCGTCTTCTGGGCGTCATTCGAGCCGTGGCTGAACGCCATGTATGCAGCGGACAGGAGCTGCAGCCGCCTGAATCGGTCATTGATACGTTTCGGGTGCGCCCTCTTGAACACGTTGAGCAGCACCACCATGAAAAGGAAGCCGACGACGATACCGAGGACGGGTGATGCCAGCAGGGGCACGATGACCTTGGAGTAGATGCCGGCGATCTGGAGCGATCCAATGCCGCCCGCCGCGATGGCCGCGCCGATCAGCCCGCCGATGAGGGCGTGGCTCGACGACGAGGGGATGCCCAGCCGCCAGGTCGCCAGGTCCCAGACGATGCCGCCGACGAGGGCCGCCGCGATCACGATCTGACCCTGGTCGCCGCTCGGCGTCGTGGCGATGCCCGAGGCGATCGTCTTGGCCACGGCCGTGCCGGTCAACGCCCCGATGAAGTTCGCCGTAGCCGACATGAGGATCGCATGGCTCGGCCGCAGCGCCCGGGTCGACACGGACGTCGCGATGGCGTTCGCCGTGTCGTGGAACCCGTTGATGTAGTCGAAGATGACCGCGAAGACGAGGACGACGATCAGCAGCAGGCTGAAGCCTTCGGGCACGGCACGGAAGGCTAGCAGCGACCCGCGCGTGGGGCCGATCGGTTCGTTGCCGGCGCCGCCGCCGATGGCGCGTCGCCGCCGCCCGTATCCTTCGCATCCCATGCGCCTCAGCGAGTTGTTTTTCGCGACGCTGCGCGACGATCCGGGAGAGGCCGAGATGCCGTCGCATCGCCTGCTCCTGCGCGCCGGCTACCTGCGCCAGCTCGGGGCCGGGATCTACTCGCTCCTGCCCCTCGGCAAGCGGGTCAGCGACCGCGTCGAGCAGGTCATCCGCGAGGAGATCGACGCCATCGGCGGGCAGGAGATGGAGATGCCCGTCGTCCACCCGGCCGAGGTCTGGAAGGAGAGCGGCCGCTACCAGAAGATCGGCCCGGAGCTCGTCCGCTTCAAGGATCGCGGCGAGCGCGACCTGGTCCTCGCCATGACCCACGAGGAGGTCGTCGCGATCCTGCTCCGCGACATCGTCCAGAGCTATCGCCAGCTGCCCATGATCGTCTACCACTTCCAGACGAAGTTCCGCGACGAGCCCCGCTCCCGTGGCGGCCTCATCCGTGTCCGCGAGTTCGTGATGAAGGACTCGTATTCGTGCGACCTTGACGGTGCCGGCCTGGATGCGAGCTATGAGAAGCACCGCGTTGCGTACGAACGGATCTTCGAACGGCTCGGCCTCGAGGCGATCATGGTTCGCTCCGACGTCGGGATCATGGGCGGCCTCGGCGCTCACGAGTTCATGGTCGTCAACGACTTCGGCGAGGACACCCTCGTCCTCTGCGACAACTGCGACTTCTCCGACAACCAGCAGATCGCGACCGTCGGCAAGCCAGGTCCGGAGCCCGAGGCGCTCCTGCCGATGGAGGACGTCGAGACGCCCGATGCGACGACGATCGACGCGCTCGCGAGCTTCCTCAAGATCCCCAGGTCGAAGACCGCCAAGGCAGCGTTCTTCGTCACCGGTGACGACCGCTTCGTCGTGGCCATCGTCCGCGGCGACTACGACGTCAACGAAACGAAGCTCGTCAACCTGCTGAAGGCGCGCAAGGGCCTCCGGCCGGCGACCGTCGAGGAGATCAAGGCGCGTGGCATGGAGGCCGGCTACGGCTCGCCCATCGGCGCGCGTGACGCGATCGTCGTGGTCGACGAGCTGGTCGCTCGATCGCCGAACCTCGTGGCCGGCGCCAACCGCGTCGGCTGGCACGTCAGGAACGTCAACGTGCCCCGCGACTACACGCCCGACCACATCGCGGAGATCACCAACGCTCGGGAAGGCGATCCCTGCCCCCACTGCGGCTCGCCGGTAAAGCTGCGCAAGGGGATCGAGGTCGGCAACATCTTCAAGCTCGGCACGGAGTTCACGGATGCTTTCGACGCGAAGTACCTCGGCGAGGATGGCGAGCGCCACCCGATCGTGATGGGCTCCTACGGCATCGGGCTCGGGCGAAACGTGGCGTGCATCGTCGAGGCGCATCACGACGAGAAGGGCATCGCCTGGCCGGACGAGGTCGCGCCGTACCCCGCGCACCTCGTGTCGATCGGCGCCGGTCGCGACGAGAGGGTCCGCGAGACGGTGGAGCGGCTCTACGGCCTCGCGGCGGCCGCCGGTCGGGACGTCCTCTACGACGACCGCGATGAGTCGCCCGGCGTCAAGCTCACGGACGCCGAGCTGATCGGGATGCCCTGGATCCTGACCGTGTCGCCGCGCTCTCTGGCCGCCGGCGGTGTCGAGGTGACGCGCCGCGCCACCGGCGACCGCAGGACTGCCGCGATCGACGAGGTCGAGCGATTCCTGCAGACGGGTGCGTTCGCGGAGGCGGCCGCGGCCTAAGCCTGGGCTTCGACCAGCTCCTCGAGCTCGTTGCCCTCGACGGCCGTCCCGTCGAGGCTCACCACGGTCTCGGCGGCCTTCGCGGCGTCCTCGGCCAGGATCGTGCTCGAGTCCAGCAGCCCGGGGGCACCGGGCTCATCGACGCGCGCGATCGTGAACGTCACGCTCGGTGGGATCGCGGCGCCGATCCCGATCTCGCTGATCCGGTAGACCGAGCCGCGTGCCTTGAGGCTCGCGTTCGCCTTCTCCTGGAGCGAGGTGGCCTTGATGACCACGTCGGCGAGGACCCTCGGGTCGATCCGCTCGAGTGCGGTGGTCAGCCCCCGCTTGGCCTTCTTGAGCGCCGCCTCCGCGCGCGCCTTCGTCGCCGGGTCGCGGATCGTCGTAGCGGCCTTCGAGCCGACCTCGGCGCCGACCTTGGCCGCCTCCCGACCGACCTCGGCCCCGACCTTCGCCGCCTGCTCGGCGACCTGTCGCGCCCGCTCGAGGAAGCTCATCCCGCACCCCTCCCGGTTGCGAGTGCAACCGCGCTGATCATACCGACCCGCGCCCGACCGGCGGGACTCAGATGGAAGCGGCGATGCGCTCCGCGACCATCATCGTGACGAGGTTCGGGAAGCCGGATGGCGGATCGGGCAGGATCGATGCGTCGACGACGCGCAAACCGTCGACTTCGTGCACCCGGCCTTCGTTGTCGACCACGGCGCCGTCGGCCGGGGAGACGCCCATCGCGCACGTCCCGACGACGTGCGGGATCGAGTACGCGTTGTCGCGCACCCAGCGCTCGAGCTGTGGCCCGGGTTCCGGCAGCTCGGTCACCTGCGCCCGGCAGATGGCGCGAAGCGACGGCCGAAGGGCAACGTCGCGCGCCAGCAGGACGGCCTCGCCGAGGCGGTCGACGTCCACCTGCTCGGTCAGGCTCGGAAGCGCGATCCGCGGCGGCAGCAGTGGATCGGCGGAGCGGAGCGTGACGCGGCCTCGCGAGCCTGGGCGCATCAGCACACTTTCGATCGTGAACGAAGCCGGGTCGCCGGCCGGATCGGCGCACCAATAGAGCATGTCGGGTGACGCTGAGGTGCCCGCAGAGCTGGACCTCCAGGTGGCGATGGAATGCGTCACCGACGCGTGTTGCGCCGACCCCGTCCAGCCCGGCTCGAATTCCAGCGCCGGGTGATCGGCCAGGTTCCGCCCGACCCCGGGCAGGTCGGAGACGACGGGGATTCCCAGCGCCGTGAGCTCATCCGCGCGGCCGATCCCGGAGCGAAGCAGCAGCGTCGGTGAGCCGTACGTTCCGCAGCTGACGATGATCTCGGCCGCAGCCAGGAGCGCCCCGTCAAGCAGTCGGACCGATCGCGCCGCGCCCTGTCGGACCTCGATCGCGGCGACCTCGCTGTCCGGACGGAGCGTGAGGTTCGGGCGCGCCGCGGCGGCCGACAGGTACGCGTCCGCCGCCGAGACGCGACGCCCATCGACCGAGCTCATCGGCATCGGGCCGACCCCCTCTGCAGTCGGGGCGTTCATGTCTTCGACGGCGTCGAAGCCGCAGGCGAGCAGGGCTTCAACGGTGGCCAGGTGGACCGGCGTACGGGGCTGTTCCGGGTACCTAGTGATCGGCACCGGACCGTCGGCGCCGTGCCAGGGCGTGGCCCCGAACTCGAGGTCCCGCTCCACCCGCCGGAAGAAGGGCAGGACATCGTCGAACGACCAGCCCACGAGACCGCGAGCCGCCCAGCCGTCGAAGTCCGCCGGCGACCCACGCACTGCGAATCGGGTCAGCCAGGAGGTACCGCCGACCAGCCTTCCGCGCCGCAGCGGCGCCGGCTCCTCGCCCGCCCTGGGCTCGGCGACGTAGCCCCAGTCGTTCGTCCAGTCGGCCCCGTGCGCCAGGCCCCAGCCGTCGCGAAGCGGGGGCGTTATCGAGTTCGAGCGATCCGGCCCGGCCTCGACGAGGAGCACGGAGCGATCCGGGTTCTCGGCGAGGCGGGAGGCGACAACGCAACCAGCCGCTCCGGCCCCGATGACGATGACGTCGAAGTCGCGCGTCATCGCTCGTGCGCCGTCAGGCGTGCTTGATCGTGATCCGCTCGATGATGTTGGCGACGTCCTCGCACTTGTCGATCGCGGCCTCGAGGTGGCCGTAGACTTCCTTCCACTTGATGACCTCGATCGGGTGGCCGCCATCGGAGAACAGGCCCGCGATCGCGTTGCGGGCGAGCTGGTCGCCCTCGTTCTCGAGCCGGTGGACCTCGATCCAGTACTTCTCGAGGCCCTTGAACCCGCGCAGGTTGGCGAGCGCCTCCTGGAGCTGCTCGCACTGCTTGACGATGATCGCCGCCTGCTGGACCGCGACCGCAGTTGGTGCCTCGATCCGGTACAGGATGAACGTGTCCGCCGCCTCCTCGATGTAGTCGAGCACGTCGTCGAGCGCACTGATGAGGCCGTGAATGTCCTCGCGGTCGAATGGGGTGACGAACGTCGATTCGAGACGGCGCCCGATCTCGTGGCTGATCTCGTCCCCGCGGTGCTCTGCATCGCGGATCTCGCGAGCGCGCTGCTCGGGGGCGTCGTACGAGCGGAGCATGGCCTCGAACAGCCGAGCCGCCCCGAGGACGTTCGCGACGTCCTCGGCGAACAGGTCGAAGAAGCGCTCTTCGCGGGGGATGAGGCGCAATCGCATCGGGGCAAGGGTAGCGCCGAGCCGGAGTTCGCTGGACGTTAACGCGCTGCGGTTGGCGTGTATGCCATGCTCGGCGCGGCGTGGACAACCTCGCGATCATCGCGTTCATCGCGCTGCAGGCGATCGCCCTCGCGATCGCGCTCGGCTACGCGTTGTCGCGGGGGCGGACGCTGGAGGAGATCGACGAGTCACTGCGCGAGGCGGAGGGCGCTGTGCCCGGGGACGTCGAGATCGTCGGCGGCAGCAATCGGGGCGACGCGCTGATCGACCGGCTCCGCAAGCTTCGCCTTCGAGCCGAGGCAGCAGAGTTCAGCCTCGAGCAGCGCCTGCGCGACCTGGCCTACCTGGCCGACCTGGTCGGCGTCGGCATCGTCCGTCTCAGCGACGACCTCCGGGTCGAGATCGCGAACACCGCGGCGCATGTCTTCCTCGGCCGCGAGCCCGGATCCATGCTCGGTCGAACGGCGATCGAAGCGCTCGGCGATCACCGGGTCGAGGCGATTGCGCAGGGGGCCCGCGAGGCCGGCTGGTCCAGCGGCGAGGTCACCCTCGCCGAGCGCGCCGAGGGAGGCAGCCCGGCCACCCTGGTCGTGCGCGCCCGCCGATCACCGATCCTCGGTGTGTGGCTGGTCCTCGAGGATGTCGCCGAGCTGCGGCGACTGCAGCGGATCCGTGCAGAGTTCATCGACAACCTGTCGCACGAGCTGCGCACGCCGATCACGACCGTCGGCCTGCTCGTGGAGTCGCTGTCGCGCGACGCCGAGGGGGCCGCCGAGGCGGGGACGCCCGTGCCCGCGAAGATGCGCGAGCGGATCGGCAAGCTCGAGGTCGAGACCGGCGACATTGCCCAGATGGTCGCCGAGCTCCTCGATCTCGCTCGAATCGAAAGCGGCGGCCGGCAGCTCCACCTCGACGACGTCGACCTCGGCGCGATCGCGGCCGAGTCAGCTGAACGGCTGCGCCCGTTCGCGGAGCGCCAGGGTGTCACCCTCCGTGTCCTGGTCGACCCCGACCTGCCACCCGTCCGCGGTGAGGCGGTGCGGCTTGCCCAGGTCTTCGCCAACCTCCTCCACAATGCCGTGAAGTTCAGCCCGTCCGGTCGAGAGGTGCGTGTTGGCGTTCGGCGCGAGGCCGTCGAGCCCGGCATCGGGGCTCGGCTGCGCTCGGCCGGCGGCTCGATGCTCGTGGGCTGGGTGTCGGACGACGGTCCAGGGATTGCAGCCTCGGACAAGCCCCGCATCTTCGAGCGCTTCTACAAGGCGGACCGAACGCGCACCGCAGGGGGCGGCACGGGCCTGGGGCTGGCAATCGCGCGCCACATCGTCGAGGGCCACGGGGGCGTGATCCGGGTGGAGTCGGAAGAGGGCATGGGGGCGACGTTCGAGTTCACGATCCCTGTCTCGGACGCGCCGGCGGAGCGACGACCGACGGCGCGCGTGCCTGCGGTCGCTCGAGGTGCCGGTGCCTGAGACGGAGCTGCTGGTCGCGACCCTCAACCTCCGGAATATCGCCGACCGCTGGCCCGAACGGATGTACCTGCTCCTCGCCGACATGGCTGCGCTCCAGCCCGACCTCCTCGGCCTCCAGGAGTGCGTGTTCGCCGTCCAGCAGGACAGGATCCTCGGTGCCGCGGGCGAGGGCCGGTACGAGGCGCGCCGCGGCTGGGCCGGCCGGCCTGAGTACGGGAACGCCGTCCTCGGCAAAACGCCGCTCGCCCTCGGCGACGGCGACCGCCTCGAGCTCGGCCGCAATCGGTCGGCGCTCCGCGTTCCGGTCTCGCGCCCGGGCGGCGCCTCGCTCCACTTCGTCGTGACCCACCTCCACCACCTTCCCGCGGACGAGGCGGTGCGCGAGGAGCAGGCCATCCAGCTGACGGAATGGCTTCGTCCCGACAGCAAGCCGCTGGTCGTCGTGGGCGATTTCAACGCCGAGCCCGAGGAGCCCGCATATCGGGTCATGCTCGATGCGGGCTTTCGCTCGGCCCACGCCGAGGCCCACGGCTCGGAGCCTGCCTTCACCTGGCCGTCGGGCATCCAGGCGCCGGGCATGGACTCCGACGGCGAGCCGGGCTGTCTCGACTACATCTGGGTTCGAGGCGCGATCACGGTCGAAGCCTGCTCCCTGGCCTTCGACCGGCCCGCCGTCGATGACCCAACGCTGTACCCGTCGGACCACTTCGGGCTACGCGCGCGCATCCGCGTCACGGCGTGAGGGGCGACTCGCGCGATATGGCCGCCCCGCTTCGCCTCGCCCACCGCGGCGACTGGCGGGTCGCCCCGGAGAACTCCCTCGCGGCCATGCAAGCCGCGCTCCGGGTGCCGTCATGCGACGGGCTCGAGTTCGACATCCGCGCCTCCTCGGACGGTGTCCCGATCCTGCTGCACGACCCGACGCTGCTCCGCGTCCAGGGCGTCGACGCCGTGCCTTCCTCGCTGACAGCGGCCGAGTGCGCGAGGTACGGCATCTCTTCGCTCGGCGAGGTTCTCGCAGCTGTCGGCTGCGACCCGTTCCTCGACGTCGAGCTCAAAGAGCGCGTGCCGGGAGCCATCGACGTGCTCGAGCTCGAACGCGGCCGGGTGCGCGACGACGGCCGGCCGGAGCTGCGGACTGCCGTCGTCTCATCGTTCGACGCAGGGGTGCTGGAATGGCTCGCCTCGGAGCGTCCGTCATGGCCGCGCTGGCTCAATGCGATCGCGTTGACCGATGGCGCGATCGCGCTGGCCCAACGCCTCGGCTGCGCCGCGATCTCGGCCGGCTGGCGCGACATCGACGAGGGCTCTGTCCAGCGGTCCCACGATGCAGGCTTGGATGTCGTGGCGTGGACGGTGACCGATCCCGCCGACTATCGCCGGCTGGCCGCGCTCGGCATGGCCGCGATCTGCGTCGAGTCCGCGGCCCTGGACGGCTGACTGACGTCTACCGGATCCGGGAGCCGCCTCGTTGTGATGGCCGCGACCGCCGCAACGACGAGGACAGCGCCCAGCCACTGGATCGGTGCCAGGCGCTCGCCCGCGACCAGCGCTCCCGAGACCCCGAAGATCGGGATCAGGAAGAAGGACGCTGCCGCGACTGACACGGGCATGTGCCGGAGCGCGGACAGATAGCAAAGGTAGGCAAGGCAGTAGTAGAGAAGGCCGGACCCGACGGCGCTCGCGACGCCCAGCATTGATGCGCCAACTGGCACCACGGCTTGTCCAGCTGCGTTCACACCGAAGAGCAGCACGACCGCCATGCCGAGCGCGTACTGCTGCTGGCCCAGGACGACCTCGATCGTCGAATCGGTCGCGCCCGGCAGGGAGCGGCGCACGGCAACCGAGTAGATCGCGCAGACCACGACGCCGGCCACCGTCAGGCCAAACCCGGCGGCCGATCCGCTGGCGGCCGGATCGAAGACGACGAGGACCAGACCCGCGGCCGCCACGAGGGACGGGCCGACGACGACGAAGCCAGGGCGCTCGCCGAGGAATAGCGCCGCCAGGGCGAGGATGATGATCGGCTCGAAGGCCCACAACAGCACCGACAGGCTCGCGCTGATCTGGGTCAGCCCGACCAAACTCAGTGCGTAGGCAAGTCCTGGATTCAACAGCCCGAGCCTCGACAACACCCGGCCTTCGGGGCTCGCCGCTCGTCGGTTGCCAAGCGCGCGAACGACACCGGAAAGAAGCACGACGCTCGTTGCCAGTTGGATCGCCAGCAGCGTCTGAGGCGGGAACTCTGCAACGGCCCGCTTGCTGACGACCGTGCCGATACCCCAGCACGCGGCCGCAGCGAGGAGAAACAGCACGTTCCTTCGGCGGCCGCGCACTGGGTAGGTCATGGCTTCAGGTGCCGCACGGGCACGTTGGACCGCATCCGCAATCGCAGCACGCCATCGAGCTCACCTCCTTCCCATCACATTGGCTTCGTCGCGCGAACGATGACCGAATGCATCCCCTCGGCCGCTCGGTGCGCGGGCACGAGCTCGATGTCGATGAGCCCGGCGTCGCGAAGTCCCTTCCTGAACTCCCGGAAGGACAGCGCGCCGGCGATGCAGCCGACATAGGAGCCACGTTCTGCGCGCTGTTCTGGCGTGAGCGTGTCGTCCGCGACGATGTCGCTGACGCCGATCCGTCCGCCGGGCCGGAGCACGCGAGCGATCTCGCCGAACACCGCGCGCTTGTCCGAAGCGAGGTTGATCACGCAGTTGCTGATCACCACGTCGACGCTCGCGTCGGCCACCGGCAGCGCCTCGATCGTTCCCTTGCGGAACTCGACGTTCGAGGCTCCCGCCTCGGCCGCGTTGCGCCGAGCCAGCTCGAGCATCTCGTCGGTCATGTCCACGCCGATGGCACGGCCGTCAGGTCCGACGCGCCGCCCCGAGAGCAGGACATCGATCCCGCCGCCGGAACCGAGGTCGAGGACGGTCTCGCCCTCGCGGAGCTCCGCGACTGCGACGGGGTTGCCGCAGCCGAGCGAAGCCAGCAGCGCAGCATCGGGGAGCCCCTTTCGGGTCGCTGCGTCGTAAAGCGCCAGTCCGTCGGCGGCCGATGTCTCTGAACAGCAGTCGTCAGCACAGCAGCTGGTGGCACCAAGCACCTGAATCGACGTCTCGCGCTCGGACTTGGTCCTCACCACCGAGCGCGCCGCCTCCGCGTATCGATCGCGAACCATCTCCTGGATCTCGTTGAGTTCGAGTGCCGGATCGGACAACGTGTTGTTCACGGAAGATCTCGTCGAAGGACCGTGGCTGGGGTATCGATCTGCGTCAATATCGTCTCAATATCGAAGGTTGTCAATATCGAAATTCATCGATACCATGTCCGAGTATGGTCAAGTCGTCCGACCCAGACGTCCAGCTGCTCGCCGCGCTCGCGGACCCCTCCAGACTCGAGATCGTGCGACAGCTCGCCGGCCTGGCCGAGGTGTGTGCGTGCGACTTCACGGATTGCTGTGACGTGTCCCAGCCGACCGTGTCCCACCACCTCAAGGTCCTGCGTGACGCCGGCGTCGTGACCTCGGAGCGCCGCGGCAACTGGGTCTTCTACCGGATCGCCCCGAACCTCATCGAGCGTCTGGGCGGCATCGCTCAGTCACTTGTTCCCGGCGGCCTCATCCCGGTGACGGCGCTCGGCCCGCGTTCCAAGCTGCAGGCGACCCGACAGGTGATCCCGGTCGGGCAGGCCTGATCAGTCGGGGACGACCCCGGGTGGGATCAGCCAGCGCAGCGCGCCCTGGCTCGCGGCCGGCGACGCGTCCTGCAGGTCGATCCGCGCGATCGCGCCCTTGCGCAGCTCGATGGCCGCACCGGTCAGGGTCGAGGCAACGGCGCTGAAGTCAGGGTCGTGGCCTACCAGGACGATCCGTTTCGCCTCAGGGTGGTCGGCCAGGATGCTGCCGACGTCACGGAGCTCGAAGGCCATCGCGAGTCGGCGCTCGTCATCGGGCTCCACCTGGACGGCGTGGCCCACGATGCGTGCCGTCTGTGCGGCGCGGACCTTCGGCGACGTGAGAATCAGGTCCGGCTTCCAGCCGATATCCGCCAGCATGCTGCCCAGCCGCCGCGCCTGCCGCTTGCCCTTGGCCGAGAGTGGCCGCTCCGCGTCGTCACCAGGCCAGGCCATCGGATCGCCCGCGTCCGCGTGCCGGAGCAGGTAGAGCTCGAGAGGCTCTGCCTGGGGGATGGACATCGCGGACATCTCGGCCTCCTGGGACGCTGGGGCTTCGGTCGATACCGTCGAGGAGCCGCCTTCCGTCGAAGCACTCGCCTTCGACGACGCGATCCGTCCCGATGGTCCGCGCCGGCGGGCGGCCGGGCGTCCTCCGGTTGGCTGCCGCGCTGGGCTCGTTGATGCGCGCGAGCCCTGTGCCGGCGGCCGCGCCGGCTGCCGTCGCGCTGGTCGGTCGCCGGGGCCGGTCATGCCCTCGTGCTCGTGACGAGCGGCAGGAACGTGTGGATGCGGATCGCCAGCTCCTTCAGTGCGCGGTCGAAAGCGACCTCGCGCTCTTCGTCCGAGCCCCTCGCCTCGGCCGGGTCGTCGACACCCCAGTGCAGGGTCACAGCCCCGCCCGGGAAGACGGGGCAGGTGGTGCGCGCCCGGTCGCAGACGGTGATCACGTAATCAAAGCGCCTGCCGAGGAACATGCCCACCGGCTTCGACTGCGCGCCACTGATGTCGATCCCGACCTTCTCGAGCGCGCGGAACGTCAACGGGTTGACGGGGCGCGGGGTGACCCCGGCGCTCACGACCTCGAACGCGGCGCCGCCGTCGCGTCGCAGCAGGGCCTCGGCCATCTGTGACCGCGCCGAGTTGCCCGTGCACACGAAGATGACGCGGATGGGCCCGGCGGCGACGCCCGAGCCGTTGGTGGTCGACCTGATGCCCTGCGCAGTCATGGGTTCAGGTCTTCGATCCGGCCGGTCGCCAGGTACACGATCGATTCGCCGATGTTCGTCACGCGGTCCCCGATCCGCTCCACCCAGTGCGCCACGAGGATCAGCCGCGTGCCGCGCTCGACCGTGCGCGGATCCGTCCGCATGAGGTCGATCAGGTCGGCAAACGTCTTCCGGTACAGGTGATCGATCTCGTCGTCCCGAGCCGCGACCTCGCGGGCGATCCGGTCGTCGATGTCGATGAGGGCGCCGACGATGCCGCGCACCTGGTCAGCGGCGAGGCGGCCCATCTGCACGAGCTCGGCAGTCTCGCGGAGGGGTTCCCCGGCCAGGAAGCGGACCTGTTTCGCGATCGACGAGGCATGATCGCCGATCCGTTCCAGCTCGAAGGCCACGTGGTCAAGGCCGATGAGGAAGCGCAGGTCCCTCGCGACGGGCGATTGGGTGGCGACCGTCATGACGACCGTGTCGGCGATCTCACGCTGCGCCTCGTTGAGCCGGACGTCGGTCTCGATCACCCGCTCGGCTGTCTCGATATCCCGCTCGGCGACCGCTCGAACCGCGTCGCGGATCTGCGCTTCGACGAGCGAGCCCATGCGCAGGATTCCGTCCTTGACGATGCGCTCCTCGCGATCGAGGGTGGCGCGGGACTTCGGTAGATCTGCCGCCACGACCGTGACTCTGGGCTCTGTTTCGGCTTCCATCAACCGAACCTCCCGGAGATGTAGTCCTCGGTGAGCTGCTCGCGGGGGTTCGTGAAGATCTTGACCGTGTCGTCTGTCTCGACGAGGTAGCCCGCGCGGTCGTCGCCCATCGTGAAGAACGCGGTCCGGTCGCTGACCCGGGACGCCTGCTGCATGTTGTGGGTCACGATCACGATCGTGTACTGCCGGCGCAGCTCGGCGATCAGCTCCTCCACGCGGAGGGTGGCGATCGGGTCGAGAGCGGAAGCCGGCTCGTCCATGAGGATGACCTCTGGATCGACCGAAAGGGCGCGGGCGATGCACAGCCGTTGCTGCTGGCCACCGGACAGCGACGTGCCGGGCTGCTTGAGCTTGTCCTTGACCTCGTCCCACAGGGCCGCACGGCCGAGGGAGCGCTCCACGACCTCGTCGAGCTCGGAGCGCTTGTGGCGGCCCGTCAGCTTGAGCCCGGACACGACGTTGTCGTAGATGGACATCGTCGGGAACGGGTTCGGTCGCTGGAACACCATGCCGACCACGCGCCGGAGCTGGACGGCGTCGACCTCGGGGCTGTAGATGTCGATTCCGTCGAGCTTGATCGAGCCCTCGACCCGAGCGCCGGGGGTGAGCTCGTGCATCCGGTTCAGGGTTCGGAGGAACGTCGACTTGCCGCAGCCCGACGGTCCGATGATCGCGGTGACGGCCCGCGGCGGGATCGTCAGCTCTACGTTGCGGACCGCACGGAACGCGCCGTAGTAGACGCTCAGGCCCTCGATCGCGATCTCGCCGCCGCTCGCGGCAGCGCCGGTCTCGACCGGCGGGGTCGTTGGCGTCGGTGCCGGAGGCGTGAACGGCGTCTCGGTCACGTGGATCGTCTCGGCCGCCCTCTCGGGCTCTCGCACCGCGGTCTCCAGGTTCATCTCCTCCACCCTAGCCGATCCGCTGGCCCCAGGACCGAGCCCGGACTGCCACGTTGATGACGAGCACGACGAGGAGGAGCAGGAACGCGGCGCCCCAGGCCTGCTGGTTCAAGGCGTCGACCGGCTGTCGTGCGTTGACGTAGATGAAGAGCGGCAGGGCGTCCATCGGCCGCCCGAAGTTGCCGACGTTCACCACGCGGCTGCCGAGGGCCGTGAACAGCAATGGTGCCGTCTCGCCCATGGCCCGCGCGAAGGCGAGCATCGACCCGGTCAGGATCCCGGGCAGGCCGGTGCGCAGCACCACGGACAGCACGGTTCGCCACACCGGTACCCCAAGGGCCAGCGATGCCTCGCGCAGCGCGTTGGGAACGAGGTTCAGGGACTCTTCGGTCGTGCGCATGACGACCGGGATCATGATCACGGCGAGTGCCACCGCGCCGGCGAACGCGTTGAACTGGTGGAACGGCAGGACCAGGAACGTGAACACGAAGATGCCGATCAAGATCGACGGCACGCCGACGAGGACGTCCGCGCAGAACCGGATGACACGCGCCGAGCGACGGCCTGCGAACTCACCGACGAACACGGCGGCCATGACCCCGACGGGCACGGCGATCAAGGCGGCCAGGGGCACCATCTGGAGGGTTCCGACGACCGCATTCGCCGCGCCGCCGCCGATGCCCAGGGCCTTCGGCGGCTTGGTGATCAGGTCGAGGCTGAATGCCGACAGGCCGTTCGCCGTCACGAACACGAGCACCGCGATGAGCGGCACCGCGCACAGCAGTGCCGCCCCGAAGGCGAGCGAGCGCATGACCCTGTCGACGGTGGTCCGCCGGGCGCCCACCCGGGTGCCGGTGAGGCGCGCCGCGATCGAGGGGGAGGCGATGGTAGCCACGGTCACCGTGCGGCCTCGCCCCGGCCAGATACGCGCCACACGAGCAGCCGGGCGACCACGTTCAGGGTCATCGTGATCGCGAGCAGCGCCAGGCCCAGCCCGATCAGGGCCGACGTCTGCAGGCCGAGCCCTGCCTCGTTGAACGTCGTCGCGATCTGCGACGCGATCGTCTGCGACGACTCGAAGACGCTCTGCGGGATCTGTGTCTTGTTGCCGATGACCATGGTTACCGCCATGGTCTCGCCGAGGGCGCGGCCGAGACCGAGGATGATCGCGCCGACGATCCCCGAGCGGGCGTACGGCAGGACCGATTTCGTGATCATCTCCCAGCGCGTGGCGCCGAGGGCCAGCATCGCCTCGCGTTGCGAATCGGGCACGGCCGTGATCACGTCGCGGGAGATGGCGATGATCGTCGGCAGGATCATCAGTGTCAGGATCACGCCCGCAGCGAAAAGGCCGACGCCGAAGGGCGGCCCGGCGAAGATCGGGATCCAGCCAAGCACGCCCACGATCCACGCCTCGACGGTCTTCTGCAGGAACGGGCTGAGGACGAACACGCCCCAGAGCCCGAACACGACCGACGGGATCGCCGCCAGAAGCTCGATGGTGAAGGTCAGCGGGATCGCGACGCGTCGCGGCGCCAGCTCGGCGAGGTAGATCGCCGTCAGCAGCCCGATCGGGGTTGCCAGGACGATCGCGATGAGCGACGACCCGATGGTGCCGACGATGAACGGCAGCGCGCCATAGATCCCGGCGATCGGGTCCCATGTCGTCCCGGTAAGGAACGACAGCCCGAACTTGGACAGGGCCTGGTTCGAGTTCAGGAACAAGAGGACGCCGAGCAACCCCAGCACGGCCACGATCACCCACGCGAGGACGCCGCTCGACGCCCGGAAGAGCGTGTCCGGGACGCGCGAGGCGGCCTTGCCGAAGCGGGCGGCGGCGGCTGTGGCGGTGGCTGTCGTCATCGTCTCAGTTCAGCAGACATGAACTGGGCACCCGGCGCGGGAGCGGCCGGGTGCCCCGAACCTCGTCCGTCGGCGTTACATCGGCCAGATGGCCGACCCGCCAGTCGTGATCTGGTGGAGCTCTTCGAGCGCCTTCTGCTGGATCTGGGCAGGGAGCGGCGCGTAGCCGATCGCCCTCTCCTCCTTCTGGCCGTCGGTCAGAGCCCAGTACAGGAACGCGACGAGGGCCTGGCCCTTGGCTGCGTCCGTCTGGTCCTGGTAGACCAGGAGGTAGGTGTAGGCGGCGATCGGGTACGTATCGTCGCCAGCGCCGTTGATGATCGGCTTCGCTCGGAAGTCTGCCGGGAAGTCCGCGAGCGCGCCCTCGGCCGCCGCGGTGACACCGGCCGACGAGCCCTGGACGAACTTGCCGTTGGCATTCTTCACCGCTGCGCTGGCGAGACCGGATACGACCGCGTACTGGAGCTCGACGTAACCGATCCGGCCATCGCCCGACTTCACCCCGCCGGAGACGCCGTCGTTGCCCGGTGCGCCGTCGCCGGTCGGCCAGTTGACTTCCTTGCCGACGCCCGGGCCGTTCTTCCACTCGTCGCTCACGGCCGCGAGGTACGTCGTGAAGGCGTTCGTTGTGCCCGAGCCGTCGGAGCGGTGGATGACCTTGATCGGGGTCGCCGGGATGTTCGCGGCGACGTCCGGGTTGAGCGCCGTGATGGCCGGGTCATTCCAGGCCGTGATCTTGCCCAGGAAGATCCCGGCGATCGCCGCGCCGTCGAGGTTGAGCTTGGAGATCTTGGCCTTGTCGGCGCCGGCGAGGTTGAAGATCACGACGACCGCACCGAGCGCAGTTGGGACATGGAGCATCTTCGTGCCGGCGGGCAACGCTGCAATCTCCGCGTCCTTCATCGCTGCGTCCGAGGCCCCGAAGTCGACGGTCTGCTGGGTGATGGCCTTGATGCCACCGCCCGAGCCGATGCCCTGGTAGTCGATCGTGACGTTCGGGTAGGCCTCGTTGAACTTCTCGACCCAGACCTGGTACAGGAGGGCCGGGAAGGTGGCGCCTGCGCCGCTCAGCGATACGTTGCCGGTCGGGGGCTGCGGAGTGGTCGGTCCAGTCGAGGCTGGCGGCTCGGTGGCGACGGTGCCGGTCGATGGCGACGGGGTCGCGCCCGGGCCGCTGCACGCGGCGAAGACGAAGGCCGCGCTCAGGGCGACGCTCGCCAGCCGGGACCTGCTCTTGAACACTCGATGGTTCCTCCATGTGCCACGTACCGGGCGTGGCGACCCATGTGTCACTGCTGAAGCGGTTCGAGCGTGCGGGCCAGCCGTCAACGGCCCGTCTTCCGGGTGTTAACAGCGGGTATCCGTTAACGGTGCGGGGCGTGGGCTGATCGGCGAGCCCGAGAGGCGCATGACAGACTCGGCCGATGGCACGCAAGCGGCCGAAGGCCGAGATCGCCGCTGCGGTCGACGTCGGGTCGTACTCGGTCCACCTGCTCGTTGCGAACGTCCGCGGGCATGTGCTGGAACCACTTCACGACGAGTCGGCGTTCCTGGGCCTGGGCCGGTCGATCGACGAGTCCGGCGGGCTCGGCGAGGCGCGGGCGCGCCTGGTCGAGACCATCTCGAACTACGCCATGCGCGCGTGGGCACTTGGCGCGACCCGGATCACGATCGTCGGCACGGATCCCCTGCGACGAGCGGCCGACGCGGACGAGACTGTTGGCGACATCGCGGGCGCGACCGGTCTGGAGGTCGGCATCCTCGGCCACGTCGAGGAGGCGCTCGTCTCGCTGATCGGGGTGCAGGCCGGCCGGCCGGTGCTCCGTGATACCGCCGTGGTCGACGTCGGCGGCGGGAGCACCGAGGTGCTCGCGGTCGGGCCGGCGCGAGATCCCGAGGCCGCCGGCCTCCAGCTCGGTGCCACACGCCTGACCGGGATGTATGTCCGCAGCGACCCGCCCAGCGAGGCGGAGGTCGCAGCAGTCCTCGGCCACTCGCTCCTGGCCATGGCCCAGGCACCTGCCTTCTCGCCAGCCGAGCTGATCGCCGTCGGTGGCACGGCGCGGAGCCTGCTTCGGGTCGGACCGCGCCTCGCCAATCGCACCCTGACGCACCGGCGCGTGCGGCGCGCGCTCACGCTCATGACGGTCGCGCCGGCGGCAGTCAACTCGGAGCGCTACGGGATCCGGCTCTCCCGCGCGTTCGTGCTCGCGGCCGGCGCCGCGATCCTTCTCGGCGCCCTCGATCGATACCGGCTGGACCGCCTGCGGGTCGCGGCGGGCGGGCTGCGGGAGGGGCTGATCCTGGCCGCGTCGCGTGCGGGCACGGGGTGGCGCGACGAGCTGCGCGAGCTGGCGCGGGGCTGGGACCGCTGAGCCCGATCAGACCGCCGGAGGACCGACCACGGCGCGCGCCATCCTGCGCGTGAAGGTGATCCCGACGACGGGCCGCCACGCCCGGCCGACACCCCGCCGGAGCCGCCCGAGCTCGCGTTCCCGTTCGCCCAGGTAGCTCACGGTGGCCGCTCGCTGCGCCGGCGTGAGCGCCGCGTGGCGCTCGCCGAGGAAGCCGCGAATCGCCGCCACGGCGAGGGTCGAGTCGTTCAGGGCCCCGAGGTGGTCCTGGAGCGCGACCAGCCGCTCGACGACCCAGTCCTTCTCGGGACCGAGCATCGTCCCGAGGAATTCGAGCGTGTAGCGCAGCCGTTTCGCCTCGATGCGCAGGCCGTGCAGTGTGGGCAGGTCGGCCCAGCGCACGGTCGAGGCGTAGGCGCGGACCTGCTCGTACGCCGCCCACACGCTGGAGGCGGCGCGATCGCCGGCCGTCCGATCCGGTGCGCCGGGATGCGGCGGGACCGCAGCCTCGATCGCGGTGACGAACTCGATCAGGGCGACCATGAGCCGCCGATGCCCGCGACTGTCGAGGTTGCGCCCGAGGCTCGCGGCAGCGGCCTCGCGCCGCGCCTCGAGAAACGCACGTAGCGGCGTGATCACGGATCGGTCTTCCCCGGTGTGCTGCTCCGCCCAGCGATCGAGCTCCTCGAGCCGGACGTCGAGGTCGCGGACCGAGCCGAGGGCATCGGCGAGCTCAGACAGTGCGGTTCGGATCGGCTTGACCTCCCGCCGGGGGTATGCCTCGCGGAAAACGCGCAGCGCGGCCCGCAGCCGACGCGTCGCGACGCGATACCGCTTCAAGGCATCCGTCTGGGAAGGGTCGCGGATCGCTTCCTCTCGTTCGAGCATGCGATCGACCTGGATCCACATCGCCTTCCTGCCGGCGCCGGCAAACGAGTCGGTCGGCTCGATCGGGCTCGGCTGGCGGCCGAGCGCAGGCAAGATCGGCTCAGCCTTCTGAGGAGCCGGTTCGCGGCGTGGTTCGCGCTGCGGACGTGGGCTGGCAGCGACCGTACGTGGCGGCTCGGCGCCGGAGTCAGGGGGCTCGGAATTCAATGAGACGGATGCAGATTTCGGTGCGGCGGGCTCGGCTTTCGCCGCAATCGGCTCGGCTTTCGCCGCAATCGGCTCGGCTTTCGGCGCCGCCGGCGGCGGCAGCGTCGGCGTCGGCGGGACCGGCCGCGCT